>Ga0209281_1000801_pt1 | contig 29227 bp, 25 predicted proteins | sample MedtruBG_FD_187514 | JGI IMG/M metagenome (GOLD analysis project Ga0209281, IMG submission 187514) | Root nodule microbial communities of legume samples collected from California, USA - Medicago truncatula BG (SPAdes) (version 2) | ecosystem: Host-associated > Plants > Roots > Nodule | place... | reverse complement strand
GCAGCTTCGAGGCGAAACTCGGGGCTAAAATTACGTCTGTTACGTCCGGTCATAATGTCACCTGTTTTTGACTATGAGGCGATGATATCACCTCTATTCAGGTGGCCAAATTCAGTGTGCCACTACACCAGGTTGTATCAGTAAGCGATGAGCGTCTTGTAGATCTGATTGCTTTCAGGGATGCTCCGGAGGATGAGAATGCCTACGCCATTTTCAGCGCCCCGGAACTTTTGCCTTTCCTTAAATATTACGCGGCCCTGCTGCTAGACAATATATTCCGACGCCGCGCGCAAGGTGTTGCCACCGGAAATTTGTAAGGGATTTACACTATGTTGACTCTCGATTGCTCCTCACGGTCTCAGGCGTTGCAGACATTATCTGCCGGGTTTGGAATTACCCCGGCGAAGCTGGAAAAAGTGCTGCTTTCGCTCGATCTTGAAAGTATCTACGAACTTAATCATCGCTTGTTGGTAGATCCACCTCAATATTTGAGAGAGTACGTCTGTGCGGAACTGGGTGAACCGGGTCCATTCACACGAGCACTGTGGTTTCATGGCACCCGGACTTTCGCCGGTAATACTTTTCCTGCAGGGTTACTGGCGCTAAATCAGTCAGAATCACTCGCCATGAAAATGCTGCTCGACCTGGCCCCGAATGAGATGGTCCGTAGACACCTGCAGGAATGGGATGTTCCGGGGGGCGTCCCGGATGAGATGTTTCAGCTCAGAACCGGAGATAAAATGCACTGGGGACCTTATGGCCATTTGGTTCGGGAGTTGCATTTTAACGCCAGTGAAAATGGACTGCATGATTACCTCTGGCTGCCGGAGCTGGTAGAGGATGTCTGTAATGCATACCAGGAGGAATACGGCCACGATCTTAAACCACATTATCTCAGCGAGCTTCATCCCTGTATTGTCTGGTTCGAGGCGGATATTGTTTATGAAAAAGGGGTTTTTGAAACGGCTCTGGCATATGCCTATACATCAGTACGGGACCTCCCGCCGGACGGAAACGCAACTTTCGGCATAGACTGTGAAGGCAAATCTGTGTTCAGGTCGGCCATTGCCAGAATCGAGTTTCTGCAGCCCGGGCAAGGGTAACCCGTATAAAAACGGGTCTGTGATCTGGACCGTTTGCTCATTGCCGTGAACTCAGGATGGAGGTCATTAAAGCCTTAAGCGGATCACTTGCAGTTGGCTGCAGATAGGTTTTACATTGACCCGGATTGTGACGTTTCCCTTCCTCCTGCCTCGAAAAGGATATCTGAATGCACTTTTACGTGGATGAAACCGGTCATACCGGTCCTAATCTGTTTGACCGCACGCAGCCGGTACTCTCTTATGGCGTCCTGTCTTCACCCGATGACCTGGACAAGGTTGCAGAAGTTGAACTGGCCAGTTTGCGTAAAAAACTGGGTGTACAACGTCTTCACGCCGCTGAGCTGGGCATGTACCGCCTTGATAATGTGGTAGATGCGCTGCTTGTTCTGCAGAAGAAACACCGGATACGGTTTGATATCTGGCAGGTGGTTAAACGGGATCACGCCATTATTTCATTCTTCGATCAGGTATTTGACCAGGGGATGAATCCGGTTGTGCCTTGGACTGCCTACTGGACCCCGCTGCGCTATCCGTTGCTTCTTAATCTTGCAATTCTTTTCGATGACGAGCTGGCTGAAAAGGCATGGCGTGCCCGTCTTGAGGCACATGATGAACGTTCTTCCTCCTTATTCAGTGAGGTTTGTAGTGAGCTGCTTCAGCGCGTTCACATTCTGAGTGATGCCCGTTCGGTTGAGCTCATTACAGATGCCCTGTCCTGGGCAATGGTCAACTTCGATGAGCTGGGGTACAACTGCAAAACCAATAAGGAAAAGCTGCAGGTCATGCCCAACATGATCGGATTCCAGTCTGTTCTGCATGGGATCTGCGACCGCCTTGGGGCACCAAACCGGAAAGCCGATATCATTGTTGACCAGCAGTCGCAGTTCAATACCACCCAGCGGGAATTGAACGAGTTTTACTACCAGATACGAGAACAGCCGTGGGAACTTGGGCCGGGTTTACCCGTCATGGATATGAAAAACATGCCGGCAAAACCGCTTGTCTTCCAGTCGGGCACGAAAAGCGCAGGGCTGGAGCTGGTCGATATTTATCTCTGGATCTTCAAACGCCATATGGAGGAGAAGGAACTGACCAGACCCCTCGCCCGCCTTCTCTACACAAATCTTAATACCGCCAGAACTGACAGTATTTCCCTGCAATCTGTCGCTAAACGGTTTAAGGAGCTTTTTGAAACACTGCCTGAACCAACTGCAGAAATGATGCAAAAAGGGCTCGAATACCATGAGCGGGAAGAAGCCCGCCGCCTGCAGCACCGGGTTTCTGGCCTCAGTGGCTGCTGACAGGCGTATGACACGTTGAGCAATCAAGCACACCTGACGCAAATTCTTTCGCTGGCCAAAACCAATGCGTTTAACCTGTACACACTGGCCAGTACAGAGACCTGGCAGACGCCTTCGGTCCGTGACATCGCCGTGGTCCGCGGGCTTATCCACCTGAACGACGTCCAGCTGGCCCACCGGCTGGATGTGGACGAACGTACCATCCGCAAGTGGAAGTCCGGCCAGACCCGGATGGTGTACACCACCTGATGCTGTCTGTGCTGGCTGGCCGGACTGGGGATGCCGCTCGATAACACCATCAGTGACTGAAGGTACGCTTCCAGATGCGTCTGAGTATGAAACGTCTCTGGAATCGCCAGTTCCGTTTCCAGATATGAGGAAGGACGTCAAAATTGCTCAAAAACCAGGTTAGGCCACGGTAAGCGACCACGATTGCCCAGATGAACTGGCCGATGGCGATTAGGGTAAAGATGACAGCAAATACTGCAGTTACGAATGTAGACATAGTGTTCTCCTTCATGTCTTGGTTTATGTGCAGGTATTTACTGTCTTGAGAGCGGCCTTTAAGGCCGGTTTGGAAAAAAACTGAAAAAAGTTTTCCTTTCCTCTTTGTTGCAATCTAAGGCTCAGTTAGCTCTGATTTTTTCATTGATTGCAATAATCCCTCCGTCGCAACAATCCTTACCTTTTTGTGACTCTCCGGCAATAATCTCTCGTTCCTCCTCAGGAGATCCGAAAAGCGGTAGTTCCGGATTAGGGCAATTTTAAGCGTGACGTTTTGTATAAGAGCGTCGCAGATGGAAGCTGGGATAAGTTGACATGCTGATAAAAGATAAGCCTTAGATTACGTACAAGAAGCCATATGGCCCATAAGATGACGGTTGATGAGCTGCGTAAATTAATCACAGGTTAGCCATTGGGAGCAACTAATGCGAGGTCATGCTCGCCCCTGCGTTTACTCCGTGAGAATGAGGTTTATTCCCGGCTGCAAGAGTTGCGCGGACTGTTGGTCGAAGGGATCAGTAGAGGCAATCCGAATTCATGGAATAAGGATACATTCCTTAAAAAGGCCAGGGCCAGGATAGCAAATGAATTAGTTAGCCTGAGTAGAACAAATACTCCTTACTGAAATATAATGGGATTAAAGGCGTTCACTACAACCAGAAAAACGCAACGATAAATCGCTGACTTCTATTGCGAAAAAGCCAGCGTGTTCAGGATAAATAACAAAATACTGTCGGTGGGGTATGTCAGAGTCTGTCCGGACATGCCATGAAAGAGATTAATTTTGCCGGGATTTGTGCAAACAACAGCCCAGCCAAATGACGCGTGGAACGTGCGTATCTGACGCTTCAGGAGCATCTAACTGATCGGGATCCAGATATATCAATTAGGATATCTGGACGAACGCATGGAACGTCCGTCAAGACAGATTCGTTTAATTTCATATCGGACTGTAGTTGAATATTCATATACTGTAGAATTCTTCCTCTTTGTACTAACGCCAGATTACTTTCGACCCCAATTTTTTTCATTGCACTTCGCCTATGGGCACTTACTGTTTTTATACTTATTTTCAGCAAAGTGGCTATGCTATTCAAAGATAATCCTTGAACAAAAAGGCCAATTATTCTTTGTTCACTTACAGTTAATGCCTTTATCTTTTTCAACCGAAGAATAGGTTGCATTAACAGGTTATGCCTATTACTAAAAAAACGATATAGCGACAGCTTTATCCCATTAAGTGAATCGTCATATTTTCCAAAAAAAACATTCGCCCTTGCGTAAAATGATGAAATAAAATGTAGCAGGCTCTCACCGGCCAAAATGAGAATTCTTTCAGCCTTACAGTTTAGCAATAACTGTAAGCCCCTGGCGGTTATTGTTCCACCTTCAAAACAAAAAATGGCCACTTCATCATGCCTGCAGTTTGTTACCTCTCCCTCTCTAATTAAGGCCTGCAAAGCGCTTTTCACATAAGTATCATCACTATAAATAAAAATATTATTCATTTGGATTTATTCCGTAAGGGGAGGAAGCCTCCCCTTAACCGTCCTTGTTATTTGAAATTATACTTCACGCCAAGCATGGCAGCACTGTCGCTATATCCTTTATCACCCACCTGAGTACCCACATTGCCCCATAAATTAAGATTTTTATTAAGCTGTCCTTCGACGCCCACCTTAATTTCAGCAATATTTTTCGTTCCGGCCATGGAAGATGATGTTCCATTCATCGTCGCACCAAATTTTTCGGTGTTATGAATCCAGTTAGCTTCGACAAATGGCTGGAAATCACGATCTTTTCCATCATCCATTTTATGATGACCATTGATATAGGCCCTAACACCCAGGCGCGTCATCAGGTTGCCATCGCCCTCAGAACCGACACGCGTTCCGTTATCCTCGGTATGATCGTTGGCTTTAACCCCCATCCAGATAGCCTGGGCCTGAGGCTGCACGTAGACAGTATTCCTGGTGCCTTTACTGCCTTTGAACTCACCCGTTTTAAAGGCATATCCTGTTTCAATCGAGGCAGTAAAGCCTTTAGATTTATAGGACTCCGACGCCAGCTCTTCCCCTTTCACGCTGTTGTTAAACCAGTTGTACTGCGCCCATGTGTCAACGTAGGCGCCAGTATGTTCAGCTTCGTTTGCAAACCATGTACCGTAAAGACCGACGCTATAGCCGTTAAGGGAACCATCAGCACTGTATTTAGTGATAGAAGAGCGTGTATTGCTCTGGTTGTTACCGTAGCCCGCCATCATTCCCAGATGGGTACGGTTGCCGCCTTCTTCCCCCCACTGAGCGATGTCTCCGCCCATCTGCAGTACATAGCGGTTGCTCTGCGTTTTCAATTGACCGCTGCTATCACGGAAAGCAGAGTGCCCACCGATGTTTCGCATCCACATACTGGTGACTTTCTCTTCCCCTGTGAGCATATCCACATAGTTTGTTTCGCCCAGGCGGTCATGCAGCCGGGTAATAAACATTGTGTTTGCTGCCGCTATGTTTGCCGTATAAGCCCCGGCTTCCGGACGTACAATCGGGTTGATCGATTTCTCCGGGTTAACAGGAGCGACCGGATTAACGGGGTCGACTGGGTTAACCGGATCAACGGGGTTAACCGGGTCTACCGGCGTTGGCAATTGAGACTGCAGATACCAGTTACCGTCCTGCGCCTGACCTTTGTTCAGGAAGTAGTCATACGCACCGGCTACGGCACGTCCTTCAAGCGTAAAATTACCTCCTGATACGCCCCCTACCTGCACAACCTCAATACCATTACGGGTGGCATCGCCGTTACCGCCAAGGTTATTGACCTGCACACGCGTGGAACCAGAGGTATCTCCTTTCACAACCAGCTTATCGGTAAGAGAATTGTCGTTACCCAGTACAGTATTAAGCGCTAGCAGGCCATTATCACCGACATAATTTCCGTTAACGATTAAGGTGTTCCCTGCTACCGAGCCGGCCAGCTTGATCTCACCGCTGTTGTTCAGGCTGCCGACGGACAGGTTGCTCACGCTCTGACTTTCATAGCCGCTTAAGGCGTTTAGCGCCGCAAGCGTGCCAAGGTTATTCACCGTGCCATTAATTTCACCGTTACCGCCTAAAACAGATCCAGAAGCAATATTTACCGTACCGTTTCCAGAAAGTTTGCCGGCGGCTGTGTGATTGCTGCCAAGCACCAGACGCCCTTCACGCAGATTCGTTTCACCGGAATAAGCAAGATCGCGATTAACAAGCAGCGTCGCGCTGCCCAGTTTTTCCAGATCGCCTGCGCCTGTTACCGGGCTGGTCAGTTCCCAGTCGCTATCAGCAGTTAAATGCAGGGTACCATTGTCTATCACGCCTGCCCCGCCCAAATTCCGGGCTGAGGATGCACGTACATCACTGCCGTTATCTACCTGGAATTCACCGCTGAAGGCGCTATTGTCAGCAATAAGATTAATGTCCGCACCGTCTTTCACTTCAACAATACCGGCGCCTGCCAGTTCCTTGCCGAGGTTACCCACTGCCACCGCGTCGTTTGCCATCTGCTTCGCAAACGTTAAGCGATCTTCTTTGCTCGTAAGTGTGACCTGGCCGCTGTCGCCCAGACCAGAAACATTGTTCAACATTGCCTGTGAGCCACCGTCAAGCGTCACATCACCGGTATAGCTGCTGTTTGCGCCATACACCGTCACCACGCTTGGATCGATGATTAGCTTGCCGCGGCCCGTCAGGGTACCGGCATTAACAGTGCCGCCATCCATATTTCCAGCGCTGCGCTGCGCGTCGGTAATCTTCAGTTCGCTACCCGCAGAGAGCGTGAGCTGGCTTCCAGATTCGGTATTCAGCGCCCCAACTTTCTGGCTATGACCCTGAGTATCCACTTTGGCATCACTTTCAATCAGCAGATTGTTAGTCTTGCCCAGCACATTGTCATTACCCATTGACAGCGTACCGCTCGCAACTCTCGTCTCGCCGAGATAATCGTTATCCAGGTTAGACAGAGAAACGGTGCTGTTACCCGTATCGATATGCAAATCGCCCATACCAGTCACTCTGGCGCTGAGATCGCTTGCCGCACCGCTGGTGCCACTGGCGTTAAGCACTAAAGCATCGGCGCCCTGCGCTAAAAGTTCGACCTGCTTGAGACCATAGTTGATATACAGGCCATCGGATTTATCGCCGCTGGTCAGACGATAATCCCAGGTGCCTTTCGCCACCGTCTCGCCGGACTGGGTGATATCAACAACTGCCTTATCAGTAATCACTTCGTCATGACTATCTGTAAGCGTCAGATTGCTGCCGCTGCCGGTGACTACGCCTGCGCTATCGGCCATTTTCACCAGCGTCTGGGCATCGTCCTGCTCCATAAGCGAGAGATGATCAGCTGGCAGCGGGTTGTCATTAATAACACCATTTAGCGCAACTTTCACAGTACCCTGTCCGCTGATATCCAGTGTATTCGCAGTATGAACCGTATTGTTGGTTTCTTTGATGCCTGGGCTAAGCTCACCAAAATCTGCCGTCCCGCCATTGAAAGTGAGGCCGCCGATATCCTGCGTGCCTGAACCAACCGATGCCACGCTGCCGCTGCTCAACTTCAGATTCGCAGAGTTCAGCGCCTCAGTATTAACCCCTTTAAGAGCCAACTTGCTGTTGGACAAATCGAGCGTACCGGCAAAAGCATCGTCTTTATTGTTGTCGGTAAAGCTGAAGGCTTTGTTCGACAGATCGGCTTTAACCGTTCCCGTTCCGTTCAGATGGCTCTGGAAAGCGACATCGGCGGTATTTTTCACGGCCAGCACACTGTTCGCATCAATATTAAATACCGTGCCCGTAGTGTCGTTTGCATCGTTGCCCAATGCCAGCAAAGTGTTGTCTTCAGTAAAGGTCGAACCCTTCATCAGGTTAATGGTTTCAAAGCCCGTCAACGCATTGATGTTTTTCAGGACATACGCCGAATTATCCAGGTTCAGCACGTCCTCGCCTGCACCACCATTTAATGTGGTGAATAGTGAGGTTTCGTCAGCCTGAATGTTTTTAAGGTTGAAGACATCACTTCCGGTGCCGGTAAAGAAATCTGTACCGGTACTGCCGCTGAGCAGATTTACAGTATTATCTCCTTTAAGGAGGTTAACTTGCCCGACAATGCTGGCACCCGCGCTGTTGGTGAATGTCATTCCCGTGCCGGAATTGTTTGCCACCGCGACCTGTTCGGAATTTTTCGCTTTGATTGAACCGTTATTGGTGAACGAACTGACCTTACCGTTATCCAGATCGACCACTTCTTTCGTTGTCGAGCTTGAGGTCAGTTTCCCGGACTGAATCACGTTAGCTGTCGTGCCGCCGACCACCAGTGCAGAGCCGCCTTCGGCCGAAGTCACATTTATAGCGGTGCCATTTTTTACATTACCGCTGGTATTGGTGAAGATACCTGTCCCGTTGGCGCCCGTTACGTTGATGGTCAAACCATCAGAATCCAGTAGATCAAGGGCGGCATTGGTGACCGAACCGTCTGCATGTTTCAGTGCAATACCTGTGCCTGAGCCACTGACCGTGATGACACCGCTGTTAGACGGCCCAAGCTCCGCTCCGCTACGAATACCAGCGCCCTGCTCAACGTTGAGTCTGGCGTTCACCAGACGGATACCCGCAACTTCCGCCCCGTTCTCAATGGCGTTGCCCGTCCCCGTCACGCTGATAGTAGCATCGGTGACGGTCAGCTCAGACGCTGATGAGGCTTTCAGCAACGGCGAACTGGCCGGAGCGTCAATCAGCACGCCGTGCGCGCCATTCTGGGCGATAGTCGTCCCCTGCCCACTAAGCGCCAGAGAAGCGCCATCTTTCAGCCGATAAGCTGCCGTTCCACCGGTAGCTTTAACCGTACCGGTATTGGTCACTCTTGAGTCGCCACCAACAATATCGACGGCAATCCCGTTGACGGTGATATTACTGCTGTTCTCCAGGTTACCGCCGTCGACCAGTACACCGGTGCTGTTATCGGCGGTAAAGGTCAAAGAGCCTTTATGGATAAGCGTGCCTTTGTTACGGGCGATATAGCCCATAGCATCGCTGGCTGCGTTGGAGCTATCGAGCGTCGCGTAGGAAGTTAACCGGGAAGCTCCCGTTGCGCCAGCAGCACCGGTAATCGTGGTTGAATTACCATCAACAATACCTGCCGTGGCATTTTTCGCCGTCAGCGCCAGCATAACGCCCTGATCCAGCACACCTTGCGCACCGCCTTCAACCTTGACTGCCGTAGCGCCTGCAGCATCGACATTCAGCACCATTTTGCCGGTGTTTAACTTACTGGTGGTCTTGCCATCTTCGCTTTTGCCAGTGACCAGTAAAATAGTGCTGTTCTCACCGCTCGCTTTCATTATCGAAGTGCTGTCAGCCCCACCCACAAATGCAGAACCGCCGTCTATGCGATACAGCGTGGAACCATTAGTGGAGACGTTTTGTTCTCCGGTACTGTTGTCTTTAATAGAAGAGCCTGGGCCGTACACGTAATAGCCGATTTGATTTTCACCGTTTTCAAAGACTACTTTTCCGGTACCTTCAAGCGTCACAATTCCTTGATCAAGAGCATGGATAGCAATTGCGCGATCGCCTTTTAATTCGACCGTACCTGAATGGGTTGCATTTGCACCAGTGCCTTCTGACCAGATACCGTAGTTAGCGGTTTTCGTTGTCGGATCTACACCCTGATTGACGATAATAGTACCGCGGTTTGTTGCTGCACTGTTCGCAAGAACCTGAAGGCCGACTGAGTTGGTGCCGTTGAGGGTAATAATGCCACTGTTACTAATCTGTTTAGCACCACCGGCAGAGATAATACCCAGATTCTTACTGTTTGCATCGCTGCCGGCTTTGGAGACACGCCCATTTATATCGATGGTCCCTTGTTGATTAACCACGGATTTAGCGCCAACGGCAGATATAGCAATTGCCCCCTGAGTTTGCGACCCCAGGGTAATATTGGCACCAGCATGATTATTGAAGGCACCGGCTTTGAGGCTAACCCCAACGGTACCTGGCTGATTCACCAGGACATCGCCAGTCATGTCCGAAGTAGTACGCTGTGCCAGACGACCAATATAAATCTGACCATTATTATCAAATGTTGCATTGCTTTGCACGATCACGCCACTGGCAACATAACCGCCATTTGGGGAATCAGGTGGCGTTAATGCCGATACGTTAATGGTCCCATTACTAACCATGCTGGCAGTGTCATTCAGTGACACACCCGTTGCTGGAGCATAGTTCTGTACGGGTGCAACGTTAATGACACCGTCGTTTAATACAGTACTGGTGCCGTTGGCATTAATGCCAACATGCCAGCCTGCACCGGTATTTATCCCCTTTTTGGCATCTGCAGCTGCGGTATATCCCTGCATGTCTTGCGAAGTACCCGCGTCTATAACGCCTTTGTTGTTCACGGTGCTGTTGCTGGCGTAAACAACATACGCGCCACGTAACGAATTATATGCGGTACCCAGTACCCCAAGATTATTAAGTACTGCGCCATTAAGCAGTCTCACCAATGAAGCATCTGAGTTATAAAGCTGAACATTGGCGTCATTGCTTATATTTACCTGCGCGTCAGCACCATCAGCCTTAATATAGGCCACACGCTCCCGATCGACGGTCATATTAGTCGCGTCATTTGTCGGTATATTCGCAGTGACATAAACCTGTTTTAGCGTATTGTCATATGCCAGAAGAAGTTGCGAATCATAATCTGTGGATGCCAGCGCACCTGAACGAATAGCATCCTGTAAGGCAGTATTGTATATCTGGAAGCTGGGCAAGCTATCAACGGTGAAATTACCTATTTTACTGTTAACCGCACCTTTGAATCCGCCAGAAAAAGAAGCCACCGACTTGTTGCCGGAATTGTTATTATTGGTGTTACCAAGGCTTGCGACAGTTTTAGCATTGTAATTGAGTACGCCCGTACCGCTGACGTCAAACACGCTTGACGTTGTAACGTTATCCTGACTACCTTTCATGATGGCAGAAAGATTGTTCGCGGGATTATTCAGCCAGTTAGCATCTGTCGAACCGACGTTAACATTCAGCTCGGCTCCTGACGGCACAGAGAAAAGCTTAGTATCAACGTATTGACCATGCTCTCCTACCGCATAGGAGTTAGGAAAGACAAAGTCGGCAGCTTTGCTGACGCTCATTTCCTTATTGTCGTAGACATCGAAACTACGCTGGTTTCCCGTTACGTCAGTATAGGTAATTGTCTTGCTTTTCTTACCAATCTTAAAAATATCATCCGGAATATATTCTGCACCTCGCGTAACGATATTAGCATCAAGGGCTTGCTGCAAGGTCATGTTTTTATAGCCAACGTCACCATGAGCTATGTTTGCAAAACCATTACCTCCGCCGGTAATAAGATTAACCGACCCGGTAAAAATAGAATAAGAAGAGTCTTGCGGCGTAAAGAAACCGACCTCCTGGTCCACGGCAAAACTTTTCTCCGTAGCCAATGCTGATAATATGCAGGTGAGCAGCACTTTCTTTGCAAATAGAATATCGGCTATAGTTGCACCGACCGAAGATGATTTACTTTTCTTCTTTCCATGGGCTAACTCAGACGCAACAATATAACGACCAAGTGTAGCATTCCATATAATCCTGTAAAATCTGTTCATATATTTACCTGATAATGCATAATTTAGGGTTATTAACGTTCAATAAGATGGAGCGATTAAGTGGCTTCACCAGACAAAATCAGTTGATTTAATGCATAACAATACCGCCACGGATAAGTGGATAATGCGGCAAACATATAAATACTGATTATCTATTACTGTGTGAAAAAATGAATTTTCAGCAATCCTTAGCCTATATAATAATTCCCGTAATTGTTAAGATCCGACGTATAGTTCCTGCACTTTGGCAGCGTTAATATAGTAGTGCGCCCCTTTATCACAGGTAATAAAGTTCTCATCCAGACCTACCAGACTCAACTCTGACTTAAGAGTCTTCATGGCTGCCCAAAGAACCTGGCTTGAAGATTTTAATTCTCTTTCATCCCAGACGGTTCGCAAAATATCTTCCCGTTTGACGGGGTGCTGCCGACCGTTTGATAACAAATAAGCCAGCAACATCATATGCAGATCTTTTAGGGCAATGACGCTCACATTGAGCGCATATGATTTCCGGGCTTCATCCATGTCCAGCTTAATGATTCTTCTATGGTGTATGTCTACCTGAATATTGTCATTAATCAAGAAACCAAAAGTCGACCTAAACATAACTATTGTCCTATTCACTTATAAAGCACTTTCTACGTCGAATCCTGTATGGCGCATTCTATATAAAGTCAAAAAACCTGTAATCCACCGTAAAAAATGACAGGTATCGTTACGATTTTGTTTCTAATGAAACATTCATCCACATCAGATTATAATCTGATATAAAAAAACATAAAAACAGCATTCTAAAGAATAAACAACTACCTGACGGCAATTAACCAACTTAACGGATAATTTTGTTTTTAATGCATGGTAAGCATTAAAAACTAAATGACCGCTCATCTGACTGATTTTCCAGAGTAATCAAAAAACCCTGTGAAGCTTATGGATTGAGATAAAAACCCTAATATTTATGATGATTGGTTAGACATTACATTATCTCTGTTTTATGTTAACGAAATGTAACGCGCACTCCCTCTCTGGACTGGCCGCACTTTGGCTCAGTACTGGCCTTAGTCAGCATCATCCCTGCCTGCTGACCATACGAATTCATAAATGACAGAGACAGTGAACCACGAAATCATTCACAGGAAAAATGAATGGAACAAAAAGTGTTCAATGAAAAATTCGCTGAACTACACTTACTTCATTCGATTCTTGAAGAGAAATTCGTATGAGCTCGCCTGCGCACGATAATTTCGACTTAAATTTAATTCGTTATCTGATAGCCATTGTCGAGACCAGAAGTATGGTCAATGCTGCGAACACCCTGGATGTCGCCCCATCAGCGGTTAGCTATGCTGTGAAGAAGCTTCGCATACATTACGACGACCCGCTTTTCATACGTGGTCTTAACGGAGTAACACCAACCGCGCTTGCGCTCAACCTCTATGAAAAATTCAAAACGATCCACAAGACTGTTCTCCGTACGTTGAATACCGGGCTACAGAAGGAAGAGTACAGACGGAGGGTGTTTATTCGTGCTGATGCCCTAACTGAACTCTGGGTGATGGATTGCCTGCTGACCAATGGAATAATTCCGGATGAATGTATTATTGAATTTCAGCATTCTGTACTCAGTGCGGAAGAACGAAGTGATAAGTTGAGATTGCAGGAAATTGATTTAGACATAGGCATTAGCATCGCTGGAGACAGGAATATATTGTCTCATACTTTATTTGGCTGGAGATACACATTAATTTGTCGTAAAAATCATAAAAGAATTGGTGAGTGTATCACCAAAGAACAGTTTATTACTGAACCCTACCTTGGTCACACCACTCGTTTCGGCACATCAATAATTCAAAGTAATTTCAATGAAATCACGAGCATCCGCTCTGTTGACCCATATGTAACCAGTGAGTCACCATCCACACTAGTGTTGAATTTAGTGAATCATGACTTCATATTATTTATCCCACATATATACCTGGCAGTGTTGAGAAAAAATCTACCCATAAGAGAGGTTAAATGCGATTTTTTACCAGAAACACAAATCTCCAATTTCATACACATACATAAAAAAAATAATGATGACCCTTTATTAAAAAAAATAATAAACATATTAAAAGATGAAGCAACAGTCTGAATAAAAATTAACTTATTCTATAAAGGATAATATTCGTTCCAGTTCAGTGGCACTCAACTGCTCCTTTGGCCCACCTCCCGGCTCCCTGAAAATGGGGCGCAGTAAAGTTGCAAGACTTGCAACTAATTGTTCATTTTATAGCTTGAATAGCGATAATGCCTTGATAGCAACAATCTTAAATGATTAGTGCTTATATGGCATCAATGATCCATTCCCTTTTAAGAGATCCGAAAAAAGTAAGTTCCGGATCTCCCTCAGACGCACCGGCGCGCATCTGCACGAAAACACAAGATGTGCCACTCGTTAAGCTGCTTTTTCTTCTATATATAGTGTTTACCCCCTGCCCCGTGACCGCCCGCTCACCACCGGAAAAGGGCGGTGTGGTTATTCCGTGTGCGTGGTACACTTCCGGAAATTGTGAATAAAACAGTAAATCGGATCCAAGAGGAATGGTGAAACGGTAATTACAAAGTGAAATTATTTCCATAATTAGCAGTGCTTATTTTTGCCAAATGATTCTTATTGATTCTTTTTGCATCCATTATGTGATTAATTGCATATAATGAGTTCGTGGTGTGTTGCGGTAACCATTGATCACCATTATTAACAAAAAGGATGAGGAAAGATTCATGCCCAAAATTCAGGCAAGAAATATTGATGAGGCGTTGTACCAGCGTATCGAAGCATCAGCAATGAAACACGAGCGTTCCCTCGAGGGGGAGATCCGTATTGCCCTTCGTGACTATTACACGCCGGTGGAAGCCGAAACATCGCCCCTCTCCCTGCGGGAGCGCTGGCAGCAGCAAACCGGGGAACGTCTGCAGTGGCTCTTCGATCAGCTGGTAACCGATGGTGTACTGGATCAATGGCAAGGGGAGCGCCCCGCAGGTATCGCCGATATTGTCCGGATTGCCCGGCAGCTCGGCACCAGTCCGGGCCAACTGATGGATTTGCTGGAAGGTCGTAAGGAGATGCTCCCCGCGATGGCCGACGAACTTGCAGGACGTTTCAGTGCCAGCGCGGACTGGCTGCTTTCTGGTACAGATACCCCGTTTCCCGTACTCAGGATCGGGCACGGTTATCGGGATTTCCTGTTGCCGGAAGATGATGATGGTCAAAATGTGTTTGAATTCATTCGTATCGATGGCGGCCATCACGATGGCACGCTGATCATCATCCGCGTGAATGCCAGGACCCAGGCACTTTCGGTGGGGGTGGTGACGAGCGGATTTATTCTCGCCCGCGGCATGGGCGGCGGTGGTCACGGTTACCTTAAGGAATTTTTGCTGTTCCTGAAAACCAAGTGTCATCGTCTGGCCATCAACACTTTCGATTTCAAGCCCGACGATCCTGAATTTGATTTTTGGTCCGTTATAGGCCAGCACCATCCGATCTGGTTCCGGAATGCGAAACAGCGCTCTACAGCCAGCTGGTTACAGCAACTGTATAGCGGTACGGATCCAGCAGACTGGTTTGAGGGGTGGCAGTCTGACCTGGATGAAATTGCGATGGTGCCGTTTGGTGGCGAAACGAAGATCGAATGATGACCATGAAAACACCAGGGAAAGATTGGGGACAACTTTTTTGCCAGCAACTGCAGTCCACACCGGGCTTGCCCGTGCTACTTAGAGGTAATCAGAGATGATCGTGCCTGCACTTTCAGCAATGCCCGCCATACAGACCGGCATTACCCCTCAGCATCTGCCTGTCACTATCGACTACCCGGCCGCGTTGGCCCTGCGGCAGATGGCCCTGGTGCAGGACGAACTACCGAAGTATCTGCTGGCTCCGGAAGTCAGCGCTCTGCTCCATTATGTGCCGGATCTGCACCGTAAAATGCTGCTGGCGACGCTGTGGAATACCGGCGCCCGCATTAACGAAGCGCTGGCCCTAACGAGAGGGGATTTTTTACTGCAGCCGCCCTACCCGTTCGTACAGCTGGCCACGCTTAAACAACGGACCGAGAAAGCCGCCAGAACGGCAGGCCGCGCTCCGGCCGGCAGTCAGGCTCACCGTCTGGTACCGCTTTCCGATGCGAACTATGTCAGCCAGCTGGAGACGATGGTGGCCACCCTGAAGATCCCGCAGGAGCGCCGCAATAAGCGAACCGGCAAGACAGAGAAGGCGCGCATCTGGGAGATCACTGACCGGACGGTCCGCACCTGGCTGGGCGAAGCCGTGGAAGCAGCAGCCGCCGACGGTGTGACATTCTCAGTTCCGGTCACCCCGCACACGTTCCGCCACTCCTACGCCATGCACATGCTGTACGCGGGAATTCCGCTGAAGGTGCTGCAGAGCCTGATGGGGCACAAATCGGTCAGCTCGACAGAAGTGTATACGAAGGTGTTTGCGCTCGATGTGGCTGCCCGTCATCGGGTTCAGTTTTTGATGCCGGGTACTGAAGCTGTAGCAATGTTGAAAATCAGGTAAGAAATTTTATCGCTTCGGATATTAGAGTAACGAAACTGTTTAGAATCAGATCTATCAGAGTTGCGCTACGCGAATGACAGCAAGGTTGAGAGGTGTACCTGGCCTGATTTCACGTAGTTCAACTGTATTGCAAATTGACCAGCCTCAAATAGTTATTCACATATACAGTAGAAAGATCCAAGTTTTAAGATCCGAATTAGATCCTGATCGGATCCAAACAGAACCAAACAGAACCAAACAGATCCCCGATCGCTGAGAGCCTTGTCCTGTCTGCCTTCAGAGATGGTTTAGGGGAGCTGTGGAGGGATGAAAGGGAGTTGAAACGGGAAGTTAGGGAGTTATGGCGGGTGAAAAGGGAGTTGTGAAGGGTAAAAAGTGATTTGCAGCGGGATAAAAGGGAGTTAAAGTGGGAAAAATAGGGAGCTGTAGCGGGAAAAGATCCTGCTTTTTTGAATAAATTATTCACAAGGTGGATAAGTTGGATAATTCTAACAAAAACATATACTTCTTTCCGGATGCGATTCCTGATTCAGATGAGGGAGAAGGAAAAACATTAACAGTTACCAGCAATTCGAGCGTTCAACCAGCAGCCTTGATGCGTCTGGGTATCTTTGTTCCTACAAATAAAAGTGGTGATGCTGGTGATGCCATTGACGCTAGTGAGATATTGTCATCCTTAGAGCTGTCCAGATCTGAAGGCTATACGAAGATCATCATTACCGGGCCTAGACTTAACCTCTCTACAGATTTAAAGGTTTGGATGGGAATTATCCACGCGTTCTCAAAATACGGCATTGCCAGTAATGCTATCACCCTTTCATTTCATGAGTTTGCAGGGTTATGCCAGATACCGTCAAAACGACTGGACTCTAGGCTCCGCGGAAACATTCGTGACTCCCTGACGCGTATTCGAGGCAAGACCATTACACTGAGCACTATCGGCTCAAAAGGGGCATACGTCACCGGGTTATTGAAAACCGGGCGTTTCAACTCAGACGAAGATACCATCGAACTTGAGGCTGATAGCAAGTTGTGGGAGCTGTATAGGGCAGATTATCTCACTCTATTGCGTAAGAAGCCGCTGAATGCTCTACCGCGGCAGGAGGCGGCCCAGGCGCTCTACACCTATTTGGCTAGTCTCCCAGAGCGCCCTGCGGACATCTCGTTTACCAGACTGAGAGCTCGTCTAATGCTAACCAACCGAATTAGTGATCAGAATAAGGTTATCCGCGCTGCTCTTGAAAAGCTGAAAAGCATTGGCTACTTGGATTATCTTCTTAAAAAAGAAGGGCGTGAAACGATGGTGCGCGTTCTTAGTAGAAACCCTACCTTGAAACCTGGTGACTTGTAGCGGGAAAACGTGACCTGTAGAGGGTTACGAAAATATGTAAAGGGGAGTTGAAGCGGGATGTGCTTTGAAAATCTTAAAGGTGACCTGAAGAGGGAGGATCCTGACGGTAAAAGGGGTCTAGAGAAGGATTGGTTTAGTTTCAGCTGAAGGTTTCAAATCCATAGTGACCTCCAGCAGGAAAAATAGCCCTTTGGATCTGTAATTCCGTGCTCATATCCCCGCCTGCCCGCTACAACTCCCTTCTTTGAGCTCGCTTTCCCGCTTTAGGTCACTTTGGCTTAAGCAAGTTACCCGCTGTACGTCACTGTAAAAAAACTCCCGTTGTAGCTCCTTTTCATTTTCATTATTTACCTCTACAACTCCCCTAAGTTTGGGGGTATACATTCCCTCTCTAGCTCCCTTTTTGATAAGTGTAAAATTCCCGCTTCAGCTCCCTTTGAACTGGTGTCTTTTCTTCTGGTCATTGATCTATAACTTTCATTTCTACTCTTCCTATACCCGTATTAGCCATCTTGTGTGTGTGCAGGAAGACGTTTTTTGACCAACTTTGCAAATTTTGACACGGTTTGCATTATTAGTGTTGCTTTGCTTCATTTATCAAGATTTAATATAATTATGCAAAGTTGACTGTAAGGAATATACGATGGGATTAATGAATACTCTTGATCAATGCATAGCCGCTGGTCATGAAATGACAAAGGCTATTGCTGTTGCTCAATTTAATGATGACAGCCCAGAGGCAAGGAAAATTACACGTCGTTGGCGCGTTGGTGAGGCTGCTGATCTGATTGGTGTTTCATCACAAGCCATTCGCGATGCAGAGAAAGCTGGTCGTCTCCCCCACCCTGATATGGAAATGCGTGGACGGGTCGAGCAGCGCGTTGGCTATACAATTGAACAAATTAATCATATGCGGGATGTGTTTGGTACACGTCTTCGTCGCCCAGGCGAAAGTGTTCCTCCCGTCATTGGCGTAGCTGCACATAAAGGTGGCGTTTATAAAACTTCTGTCTCTGTACACTTGGCTCAAGACCTAGCTTTAAAAGGGCTTCGTGTTCTTCTTGTAGAAGGTAATGATCCTCAGGGTACAGCATCGATGTACCATGGTTGGGTTCCAGATTTGCATATTCATGCCGAAGATACTTTACTTCCATTCTATCTGGGAGAGCGTGACGATGCTTCATACGCTATAAAGCCTACATGCTGGCCAGGCCTGGATATTATTCCTTCTTGCCTGGCATTACATCGCATCGAAACAGAACTCATGGGGCGTTATGACGAAGGTAAATTGCCCACTGAACCTCACATGATGCTTCGTCTGGCCATCGAAACCGTTGCTCAGGATTATGATGTTGTTGTAATCGATAGCGCACCTAACCTTGGTATTGGTACGATTAATGTTGTCTGTGCGGCTGATGTATTGATCATCCCTACCCCTGCAGAGCTCTTCGATTACACTTCAGCACTACAATTTTTTGACATGCTGCGCGACCTGCTAAAGAACGTAGACCTTCAGGGATTCGAGCCTGATGTGAGAATTCTTCTTACAAAATATAGTAATAACAATGGTTCACAATCCCCGTGGATGGAAGAACAGATTCGTGATGCCTGGGGTAGTATGGTTCTCAAAAATGTTGTTCGCGAAACAGATGAAGTGGGAAAAGGGCAAATTCGAATGCGCACAGTATTTGAACAAGCCATCGATCAGCGATCATCAACTGGAGCCTGGCGAAATGCACTCGCAATCTGGGAGCCTGTTTGTAACGAAATATTCGATCGTCTGATCAAACCTCGCTGGGAGATTCGCTAATGAAACGCGCACCAATTATACCGAAATCCTCTCCTGTACTCGTTCCAGCAGAACCAGCATCTGCACCTGCAGCTCCGATGGTTGACTCCCTTATTGCTCGAGTTGGAGCAATGGCAAAAGGGAATACCATCACCCTCCCCGTATGTGGCCGTGATGTGAGATTTGTTCTGGAAACGATTCCGGGAAATGCAGTTGAAAAGTCGACTAATGTTTGGGCTGGTAATGAACGTGATCAGGAGTTTCTCACCGAGGATGCACTGGATGATCTCATTCCTTCATTCCTGCTGACTGGACAACAGAATCCTGCGTTCGGAAGAAAATGCAATAGTGTAATTGAAGTTGCTGATGGAAGCCGCCGTCGTATGACGGCTATTCTTACGTCAAGTGAATATCGGATTCTAGTAGGCGACCTTGATGATGAGCAGATGGATTCGTTGTGTAAGACTGGTAACGATTATCGACCTACAAGTGCATATGAGAGAGGAAAGCGTTACTCGCTCCGTCTTGATAATGAATTTAAAGGTAATATTTCGGCATTGGCTGATGCTGAAAATATCTCTCGCAAGATTATTACACGATGTATCAACACGTCGAAGCTTCCACGCAAGTTGATCGCCCTCTTCTCACATCCCGGTGAACTTTCTGCCCGAGCCGGTGATAATTTAAGCCGCCTTTTCAGTGAGTATGAAGCGTCACTACTTGGCAAAATAGATGACTTAACAGAAAATCGTAAAAACGGGATCATCTTTGAAACGGAAGACATTATTCAGACATTGACTGAAGTAGTTAAAGCCTCAAAGAGCACAACCGTGGTTGCACCGATAAAACGAGAATTTGTACCTGGTGCCATCGCTCAATATAAAGGCAACAAGGTTGTGTTCAGTCTGGATCGGGCAAAGATTCCTGAACAATGTATTGAACAGATGGAAGAGATTCTAAAACAATTAGTAAAGTCAGAAGCGAGATAGCCCGGAACCGGCCACATAGTTGAATTCGACCGTGGTCCCAACCACTCAACTGGGACCACGGTCCCAACCACTCAACTGGGACCACGGTCCCAACCACTCAACTGGGACCACGGTCCCAACCACTCAACTGGGACCACGGTCCCAACCACTCAACTGGGACCACGATCCCAACCACTCAACTGGGACCACGGTCCCAACCGCTCAACTGGGACCACGGTCCTAACCACTCAACTGGGACCACGGTCCCAGAGAATCAAACAAGGGTATAAAATGTTATGGCCTAGCGTAAGATGAAAAATGCATGTAATCCCCTTTGGTGCTTCCTCGCTCACTCGCGGGATTCTCCCGGTCATTCGACTGCGGCGAGCACTGCCGCCATCTTGAAAAAGGATTTACCTGATCATTGCTCTGGGAAGATCACCCCACTGAGTGGTGTATGATAGAGAAAGCATGTCTCTTTTCATCTGCCATTTCGGCGTTATCCCTCGCCAGCCAGCCTCGGTCAGTGAACTGCAGGAGCTGATCCAGGAGATGGCTGGCACAGGAATAACAGGAGCCGACACAGCCTAGGTCATGATACCGGAAGAACAGGTCTGGTCAGTCACCCCGGCATCCGGTACGCAAACCGCCGGGATAAAGAAAAATATGCGGCACGCATTCGGAGATTAAAACATGTCAGTTATTAAGCGAACGGCAGAACAAGGCATTCACCGTATCCTGCGCCTCCGGAATGTCCCGGAAGCGCAGTGGCCGGATCGGGTGAAAAAGACCGGCAGAGGGATGATACTGGCTGGCGTGGCCACCGTCGTACCTTGGCTTCTGATTGATAACATATCTCTGCCGGTGACGATTGCGCTGCAGCTCTGTTATGCCGTGCTGCTCTGCGTCGGGGTTATCCTGGCGTTTGACGATAAAACCTCTATACGCCGGGCGGGACGATAAACAGAATTTGAAAGGATACAGTCTGCAACCTGAAGAGCTGAAAGATGAGGACCGGACACTGGTTGTTGTGGCCCTGCAGGCGCGGCAGCGGACTTCGGCATACAACTCGACTCTGACGGCATGCAGCCTGGCCGGAAAGACTGTCCCTTCAGTGGATATCTTTGGGCTGCACGCTGCAGGAGAAAAAAAACGGCAGGGTGACATCTTATCCCCGCCGTTGAATCGTATAGCCTGATTTTTCGGCAATTATAGAGTGTTTAATTGTGATGTTAATCACAATTATATCTTATCTTAAACTCTCTGCGACTATATTCCTGAGTATGTCCAGAGCGGGTAACAAAGGAAGTCGGTTCCCTCCGCCTTCATGCCGCCAGCTGGCGGCGGGCTTCAGCGCCGTGCCTTCACGCTAACCCGGCCGCTCCGGCCACAAGGATTCACTTCGTCTCCGTCCTTGTATGATCAGTCTGACAATGAGAAACGTATACACTCATTGTGATTTACCTGATGTTGCAGCACGTTCTTCGTCCAGGGATATGAGCCCGAGGGTGAGCACCATTGCGCAACATCAGTCTCAGTATTAGCCCGAACAATTGCCTGGGCGTATAACGAGCCCGTATCTGCAAGGCAGGGAGAACTGAATATGAGTGATAAAACCATTGTTGGTATAGATGTCGCCAAGAATACTCTGGAAGTGTTTATCGACACTACCGGGCAGTTGCTACACCTGGAAAATTCAGCGGCGGGAGTTCATGAATTACAGGAAGCACTAAGCGGGCTTACTGTAGCTGGAGTCATCATGGAAGCTACAAGCCGGTATCATTGTACGGCTGAATTAATGCTAAGTGCATCGGGTTTGCCAGTCGCTGTAATTAATCCTCGTCTGATAAAAAACTTTGCCAGAGCGATGGGTAGGGTGGCAAAGAGTGACCCAATCGACGCGAGAATTATCTGCGAATATGGTCGGCGCATGACCCCGAAATTCAGGCCGACAAAAAGCGAGCAGCAACAGGATTTGGCCATACTGTTGATGCGTCGGCGTCAATTAGTTCAGGGTCGTGTAATGGAAACCAACCGTCTCAAGGAACGATGTGGCGTTTATATTGAGCAGGGGATCATGCGGCATATCAAATGGCTTGATGCTGAGATTGACATTCTGGATGCCGAGATTAAGCAAAGGCTTCGCCAGGATGATACTCTGGCTATGAAACGTAAGCTGCTTGATAAGGTAAAAGGTATAGGGCCAATAACACAGGCCACTCTTTTGATACAACTTCCGGAACTCGGCTCGCTTACGCGCCGACAGGTTTCAGCGCTGGTTGGGGTTTGTCCTTATGACAGGGACAGCGGACAACTCAGGGGAAAGAGGGCGATCTGGGGAGGAAGGTCTGGTCTGCGCGCGACTCTCTTTATGGCTATGCTTTCAGCAGTGCGTTTTAATCCCCAAATCAGGGCTTTTTACAATAGATTACTCGCAAGGGGAAAACCCAAAAAAGTGGCTCTTACTGCTTGTATAAGAAAATTTATTACCATACTCAATGCAATGTTTCGGGATCAAAAAGACTGGATTTATGAGGGCACTAACGTTCTAAACACTTAATTCTAAAATTTTTCACACTCGCCTGAACCAGCATGATTTTATCAGGGGGATCTCTGATAGTCCGCCTTGTGCCCGAAGCGGACGTATCAATATAACTCATTGATAACAAGTTTAGCCCCTCATGGCGCCTACTCTGGTGCGTAAATTTTAATCCCATTAGAGTTAAAAGCTGCGTCACCATTAAAGACAATCCCAACACTTTTAACAGGCCTGGTCAGGCCGACATACAACTTGGCTCGCGAATCATTAGTGAGTGCAGCGTTATTATCCTGAATCCACTCCAACATAGGTTCGGTAGTAAAGATGATCACCCGCTCAAATGTCAGGCCTTTAGATGTACCAAAGGTAAAGACAGGATAACGTTCATCAACTGTACGCCTTTTATCCCAGCGCAACTGCACAGGAGTATACTTTTCTAGGTAGTGGCTCAGTAATTTTGAAGGCACCAGGAAGACTCCGTCGTGACCGGATATTTCACGAACGTTTGAGTATGAAGGGGCAAAGGCTGGATAAAGTTTGTTGGCAAAATCATTGATTTCATGAAAGCACCGAAAATTCTCATTCAGCATTTTATCATCGACTGTGACCCCTGCCGCTTTGTCATCAAAGAAATTCATGATGGCAGCTTTTTTGTACTTCGCATTTTTCTCGGTATTGACGGTACTGTACGTGGCCTGACGCGGGTCCCCAACCAGTGTGATTTTAATGGGTGACCTGAACAGTGTCTGAAGAATCTCAAGATCGTAACCGGCGAGATCCTGAACTTCATCCACATATATTTCATCAAAGCACGACGCCAGCCGAGCGATGACTTTTCCGCTCGACTTCTCATCACAGCGAAGAGAGAGTTTGGCCATTTTATCGGAATATAGCTTGTAATCAGAGCTGAAATAGTGATGCCTGAAATCTTTCTCCCCCCAGTAGACGGGTCTCCCCGCTACCTTATAAGGCTTTATACCGGATTTGCTGCTGCAAAGAAGCATGCCTTTAACGTCATAGTCAAATAGTCCCCCCTGATAGGGTTTTATCCAGTGTTTAATCAGAAATGAAAACCAGGTTATCACATACAAATTAGGTGGGACACATCCATTCTCTTTAATTACTTTGGCATTTATTTCATCCCGGCAAGCCTCGGTGAATGTGGTAATAAGAATACGCTTGCCTGAAGTGGCCGCCTTTAGAGCTTCACTGACCACAAAGGTGCTTTTACCTGCTCCAGCAGAGGCGATGATGACTTTGTTCATTTGATCGCATCCAGAATGTATTGCGGATACTGTACGCTGAGCGCTACAGTATTTGTATAGCTAAATATCTTCAATGCGCATTCTGTTTTATTCGCCCGCATGTAAACGCGCAAATCATCATCAGAAATATGTGCAGTCCCAAAAATGGCATTAAGATTTGCTCTATTGTTCACTTTCAGTAATTTAGGTTCAAGCGTATTGTAATTATATTTTTTTGTACCAACCATCAACGTACCGGTATCAACAGTCGGGTCAACACATATATCAATATGTGGTTTTTTATTAACACCTAGATAGGCGCTGTATTTTTTCTGTATTGCGACAATATCGCCATCATTGTCCGTGACTACGCAGGTGGGTTTGTCGATAATCGCAGCTATTTCCAGAAATCTCAGAAACGAAATCCCCACTGAAATGACCTCGATCCCGTCCTCAACAGGCAGTCGTCCTTGGTTCGCATCCATGTAGGCCTTCTGGACCACAAGCTCGTCCGAATCGCCTTCAACAAGAATCGCTTTCTTACACAGAACCATTCGAAGTGTGTCATAGCCCGCAATCTTTTCGAAAAATTCTTTCGTGTTTGATGTTAACGAAGCCAGTTTAGTTGTCTTGTGGTTCGAGAGAAAAATCAGATCACCAAGTCCGAGTTTGTTCGCAACGAAACTACTGTGAGTCGTAATGATGATTTGTTTACCTTCACAGTTGTCTTTTATGGTCTTGATGAGCAGATTAAGCTTAGTATGCGACAGGTTATTCTCTGGCTCTTCAATCAGAATGACGTTCGACTCTTTCGCTTTATTATGCGAGAGCGCCAAATTTGTTTTCACAATGCTTTGTTCGCCCTTTCCAATGTAGTTAAAAGGAACATCATCAAGGCAGGTAATCAGACTTGATTCCCATGCTTTTTGAGAGGAAAGCTCAACTGAGATAGTGACCCTTTTACTGGTGATCCTGCTCGCACTGATAATTTTCTTATTGATGGTTTCGATAGATTCGTCTGATATGAAGGCTTCTTTCATCTTACGGTGCGACTGAGAAACACTAATTACCTCATCATCCGTCAGCAAATCCTTAATTATTCTGCTGATGTAAACATCTGACCCATTGTTGCCTCTGGCCGAGGATGAATCGATAAATGCAGATTTAAGAGGGATGTTACGTGATAAAAGTGAATCCCTGCTGAAGCTTTTCCACTCAACATCGTAATACTCGATAGGCAACGTTCTAATATCACCTGCTTTCAAGAGTGCCTCATAGGCAGCCTTATAGTCCTCGTTAAACTTGATTTTGAACACAACACCCACTGAGGATGACTTCAGGCAGTTACCATCTCCCTCCAAGAAAGCTGTTTCAGGCGTTTTTTGAAAATGGAGCTCAACGAAAAGCGTTGGCGGTGGCTGTCTCGCTGCGGTTGCAAGACTTGCTAGATATTCCTTCACCAATTGGTCATTAAAGAGATATTGGCTGATGTTGTTCTTGACCGGTTTCCCCGTATATAAACCTGTTAAAGCCAAATTGATTGCCTCAAGAATGGTGCTTTTTCCAGCTTCATTATCGCCTACGATAATGTTCACCGACTCATTGAACTCGATGCAGAATCGGTCTTTGAATCCTTTAAAACCCTCAATAATTAGCTTTGTAATAACCATAAACATCTCCATTACATGTTATGCGCAATCAATTTAGGAAAACATACTCGATGAAAAGTGGGTAGGGATTTATGGCAGCAAGTTAAATTTCAACCCAGCAATTGACTGGTTCCTTTCAATACAATACGCCAAAGTTAGCAATGCCTCTATCGACAGTATGGATAATTTAGAGCTTCAGATCCTCGCTCATAACAGACATTCGTCGCTTGCATCCTCTACGCGTCTTTTAAACATCTTTCCTGTTTGACATCAAACACAACTGCTCACCCGTTCGCACCCTTCACGGTGCATTCAGCCCGCGAAGGGTTTGCGCTGCGGCTTGCGGCGTCGCCCTTGCGTCCTCCTCTTTTCGCCGGGTTTTTGTGGCGGCACGGCGCAACAGGGTGCCGCATATCAGAGAGGAGTGTGTCCATGTCCCGTTTTATTCTGGGTGACTGCGTGCAGGTTATGTCGCGTTTTCCGGCGCGTGCCGTCGATTTAATTCTGACCGATCCCCCGTACCTGGTTGGCTACAAAGATCGTTCCGGCCGCACGCTGGCGGGTGATAATTCGGCGGAATGGCTCCAGCCTGCCTGTCATGAAATGTTCCGCGTACTGAAAAATGACAGTCTGATGGTGAGTTTCTATGCCTGGAACCGTGCGGATCTGTTTATCAGTGCCTGGAAAGCGGCGGGATTCCGGATTGTAGGGCATGTGGTGTTTGCCAAAACCTATGCCTCCAAATCCACCTTTGTTGGCTACACCCATGAAAACGCCTATCTGCTGGCCAAAGGCCGTCCGCAGACGCCGGACCGCCCCATCCCGGACGTGATCCCCTGGAAATACACGGGCAATCATCATCATCCAACTGAAAAGCCGGTGCAGAGTCTGCGCCCGCTGATTGAATCCCTGACCCGTCCTGGGTCGATTGTTCTCGATCCGTTCGCCGGCTCCGGCTCGACCTGCGTGGCGGCTGCCGAGGCGAGTCGACGGTATATCGGTATTGAGATGCTGGAGCAGTATCACGCCGCCGGGGTGCGCCGTCTGGCTCAGGTTGAGCGAGCCAGACGAATGCCGGCAGCCAATGACGGCGCGTTCTATCCCGATTATCCGGAGGCCGCATGAATTATCCGGGGCTTGAAGCATTGCGCACCGACGTCGCTGCGCTCAGTAATGCCATGTGTGATGTAAGGATGCTGCTGAACCGTCTCGAATCACAGCACCGGCACCATACGTCCACCCTGGCCGAACGGATGGCCGCGCAGACCCTGCGGCGGATCAACACCCTGCTACTGGAGGCGTACCGTGAAGCCCTGGTACTGGATGAAGCCTTTCAGAACTGACTTACCCTGCCGGGCGAAAGCCCGGCCTGTGACCTGACAAGAGAGAAAACTGATGTTTGGAACCCGTGAAGAATTGTGTGTGCAGCTTGAAAATATGTTCACTTTTGATGAACCCCTGATCCTGCTGGTCTGGACGGAAGAGGGCGTATCGGTCGCGTGCAGGGAGCGCGGTCAGCATCCCGACGAAAAGGAAGTCTGGTCTCTGATGAAAGCGATCGGTGACATGCCGATGGCGGAATATCGCCGTGAAGGGATCACCTGTGCGCGTGTTTGCGAGCTGCTGATGAAGCAGCGTGAAGAAGAAAACCGGCAGGTCAGTGTGACGGCAACACTCCTGTCCAGGGTACTGAAACGCTACGCAAGCGACCTGGAAAACCGTGTCGGTCACGCGTGGGAGGCCGGACGACAGGAGCCAGAATGCCTGCGGGATGCGCTCAGGGATGTACATTCCCTCCAGAATCAACTGGCCGCGTAAGCCATTCCGGGGGCGTGGCCCCCGTATCCGGACCGGAGCCAGGCAAAGCGAAAAAGGAAGTCAGTTCCTTCCGCCTTTATCCGCCGCCGCCCTCCGGGCAACGTCGGGACGGGGAACCTCCCGGGCGGCAGGGTGCGGTGACGGCATGCGCCGTGACTTCACTGTAGCCCGGCCGCTGCGGCCACAAGGGTTCGCTGTCGCCGCCATCCTCACCCGTTCTCGCCATAAACGGTGCATTCAGCCCGTTTATGTCTGCGCTGCGGCTTCCGGTGTCGCCCCTGCGTCCTCCGCTTTTCGCCGGTCTGTCGTGTCGTCACGGCGATGCCGGACCCGAGAATATGTTAACTGTGGAGGATTGTATGAGCCTGACCCTGACCTGTTGTGATGCCGTTCGTCTTGAGGGCGCCCAGCGCCTGACCTTTTTACCCGATCTCTTTGGCGGCGATTTTATGACGTCCGAAGCCTCTGTGTATGCCTATGCGCACCGGTACTGCCCTGATTATCAGGGCGGGTTCTGGCAGTTTTACCGTCTGCCTGATGGGGGCGGATTTATGGTGCCGGATGTGGAAAAGCTGATCTTCCGTAACGCGGATAACTGGTTTGAGCAGACCGTCAGCGGGGAAGTGGCGGGGATCATCCTCACGGCACTGGTACTGAATCACCGGAGCTGGCACCACAGCAACCATGACCATGAGGAGCTGTGCCGCCATTTCTGCCGCCGCCATGAACAACTCATGTCTTTTGCTGATACCCATACGGAAAGCGCCACTATCTGGCGTGCCCTCGACTGACTGGCCACGGGCGGCGATGCCGCCCGACTAAAGGAGAAAAAACATGATTGGTACAGCAAGAGAAATCGCCCTGCAAATGTTGAGTTTTTCTGACCTCGACGGGGAAAAATTCGTGTACGCAAGCTGGAATAGAGATGATATCCGTTGCATCTGCCTAGACTGGGATCTTAGCAACGAGGAGCTGGATGAAGTATTGAGCCGGCTTAGTTCCTGTCTCGAAAGTGGTGCGGATATCGGTCAGATCCGGTCAATTGTTGAAGTCTTGCTCGATGAGCGACACGAGAAGCGGGCCGTGACTGTCCCTGCAAAATCGCTGGCGACAGCCATGCAGCTGGCAGGTAAAGAAATGGAACGGCTTGCTTGCAGCGAAGGAATTGAAGCGCTGAAAGAAAAAAAAGAGGTTTTACAGGAGTTGCGCATCGCGCTTAATGCCTGACCCGATGCCGGAGGCAACGTCTCCGGTGACAGACTTAAGGAGAATCTAATGCAACTGTCACAAGAAACCCGTTCCATCCTGCGCCAGTATAAAACCCTGATAAATCATAGACGGCAGGAACTCGGTCTCAGCCCCGTTACCACGTCAAAAGTGATGGACGAAATCTGCGAATCTGCCACCCGTCAGTGTGCCGTCTATTTGTGCGGTCACTTTATTCTTCAGGGCGGTGAAGGCGACAAACCATAACAGGTCAGGTCAGGGCAGGGCTACGGCGCTGCCTGATCGCGCGCAAAAACCCTGTCATCCCTGCGGGCTGACGGGCGACAGAGAAAGCGCCTGCGGCGCTTCCCTCCTCCGCCCTTTAAGAGGGAATCTGACAGACAGGGTAAAAAAGTGCTGGCAGATATTCTATGGCCGGAACAGCCTTCTGCGTGGGCGTGGGCGTGGGCGTGGGCGTGGGCGTGGGCGTGGGCGTGGGCGTGGGCGTGGGCGTGGGCGTGGGCGTGGG
>Ga0209281_1000800_pt1 | contig 29250 bp, 33 predicted proteins | sample MedtruBG_FD_187514 | JGI IMG/M metagenome (GOLD analysis project Ga0209281, IMG submission 187514) | Root nodule microbial communities of legume samples collected from California, USA - Medicago truncatula BG (SPAdes) (version 2) | ecosystem: Host-associated > Plants > Roots > Nodule | place... | reverse complement strand
GCGGGACAAATTGAGGGCACAAAAAAGCCCGCAGGGCTTGCGCCGTGCGGGCTCTTAGGACTTCATCGGATGACTCTGGTAATCACCGATGGAGAATTTTGGTGGGCTGGCGGAGTCTGAATTGGTTTTGTAACTCATTGTTTAATGGCTGATAACCTTCAGTTCAATTTTCAATTTGGTCCCATTGTTGGTCCTAAAAGAAAATGTCAGGTTTTTTGCAGGGGAGGGGAGGTTACAGTAGAAGTCTCTTCGTCTGTGAGATTAGCATTTTGCTTTCCTTTAGTCTGCTCTGTATTTAAGCGTTTATTTCACGTTAGTTTTTAGCAAGCCGGTAGAGCGCCTTGCTCGCAGAATATCCACTACGGAAATATACGGGGTTTGTTCTCGCCACGAAAATCCCTTCCGGTCGATACGGACAAGCCCGTATTTTTCTACCAGAAAATTCATAGCGTCAGCCAGAGTGATACCGGCATCAATGTGCTCATGAATAATGGTTTCATTACTGGACGGTGTGTCATTCAGCGTCAGGCCGTAGTGCTGCGATAACAGATAAGTCAGCAGTCGCTGCCAGATTTCAATGGGTGACAGGCAGGGCTGATTCGCCCGTGTCGGGTGTGATGATATTTTTTGCATGATGTTTACTCTGTGATGTTAAGGAAACAAGCAGGGATTTACTGTGGCTCAGTCTGCTCAGGATAGATAGAAATGTAGACATAGCCACAGGAGCCGAGTGTGTCGGCTTCGCAGGTGAGTCCGTTGTGGTAAAGCGTGACACAGTGCTGATAGCGGGGATTGAGCTCGCCGCTGGTGAGCATTAGTTCCAGTTGCTTGAGTATCAGGGGAAAAGCTTGGTCCAAGTGTAATACATCCCCGTCACTGAAAGCACCGTTGAATCCGGCCCGGTCAGCGAGAAAATGCACCCGGTTGCCTTCCTGCACCAGACGAGCACCAAAACAGGCTGTGATCGTGCGCTTTAGTCCCCACTGCTGGCAGGCGGGATTATCCGGCTTAGTACCGGATTCGGAGTGATTGTTCATTATTGCTCCTGATTAAAGGGAAAGATTAATTGAGAGTGACACTTCGAAGAATGACATAGGGACCATTGCGGTCCTGACGACGTTCAGCAAATACGGCCAGAACGCCGCGTATGTCCTGAACTTCCCGGCCAGCATAATGGCAGATACTGCCAGACCATTTATATTTGCCGGTACAGAAGCGAAACAGTCGGGAGCCAGGATGTTGCCGGTACAAAGCCATGGCCTGGCGCTTACTGATGATTTTCATATCCAGCCTCGTTCTGCAAACGACACAATGCCATCCTGACCGACAACCAGGTGATCGAGCGTTTTCACATCAACCAGTCCCAGCACCTCCTTCAGTTTGTCAGTCATCTGGCGATCGGCTTTGCTGGGCTCCGGATCGCCGGATGGATGGTTATGCGCCAGCACGACAGCAGCAGCATTGAAGCGAAGCGCTGACTTCACTACCTCACGGGGATGGACATGCACATGATTAACTGAACCGGCAAACAGCGTTTCGCTTTCCAGTAAACAGTGTTGGTTATCGAGATACAGCACCATAAACACTTCCCGTTCTTGTCCTGCCAGCTGTAGCCGAAGCCAGTCACGGGCTGCACTACTTGAGGTGAAGGATATGCCGGGTTGGCGCAGATATTTTTCAAGCAGGTTGATAGCGCGGCGGATGGTCTGTTGGGCATAGGGTGTCAATCCGGATATCGTTGGAAGCAGACAACCATGTTGAGCCATAACCGTCAGAGGAAAGAGTTCAGGCTGTGATGACACCGGGGATAATGCGATATTCATGTTCGGCATTCCTCAGTCGATGAGATGCATAATGGCGCCGCGCTCTGGATGGTTCAGCGCGAAGTCACGTAAGTGATAATAGTGCTCAGTCATTGCGTCACATTCGGTACGACAGGCGTGTTGGCTGTATGCCATCAGGCAGGAGACTATCCCTGCCGCTTCGCCAGTAAGTTCCGCGCCGTTGCCGTTCATGCTGTTGAACAATGACCACTTCTCATCGTTCTCTGACTCGGGAGCCATAAAAGCGCCGCCGTTACTGAGCGTCGAAAAGCGCCAGATACCGCCGTGATAATCGGTACACAGGCGGTCCATCCAGACAAAGATTCGGGGCTCAAGGGTTATCCATTGCGGGATGGAGCCAAAGTGCTGTGGCCAGAAGCCGATGCGTAACTCGTCAGGGACCACTGAGGTGGTAATTGCAGCCTGCTCAGCAAACTCAAGGTTTTGTGTATTCATTAAACTATGTCCTTATGCCGGAACGGTTGTTTAACGCCCGAAAAATTCGAGCATGTTTTCTGCCATAACCCACAGGGCGCGATTGAGCTTCACATCACCGTCAATGCCGGTAACGGCACGGGTGCGATTGTTTTTCCCCTGTGCGGTTCGCCCTGACAGACCTCCTTTCATCAGGTTCTCCTGCACGCGCTGGTAGATGGTCCACAGGTCATCGCTGTAATCCTCCCGGCGACGCGGGGTCAGCAGCTGCGATACCGTGACCGGCTGGTGGTCCTCACCAAAGCGATATTTCAGTGCGGCATTTGCCAGTGCGTGACGGGCGGGTGCTGGCAGCGCCAGCGACTGCATTGCATCGCGTTTCTCATCCACCCGGTCAAAGACCCCGAGCACTTCGTAAGCTCCTTCAATTACCTTCTCGACGACATTGCCTTTATGCGGTACCCGAACTTCTCCAAATGACTGGCCGCAGACAAGACCGTTAGTACAAACGCCACGAAATAGCCCCGGCAGCATCTGGTAGCTTGATGAGCCGTCATGGCTGTTGAGAAGAATGATTTCCGGCACCTGATGCCCGGTCAGTTGACCGGCACGACGCAGGCGAAGCATGTGTTTGGTGTGCTCCCGCTTGCTCTGGTCGCGAACCTTTGTCTGGCAGGCAAAGAACGGCTCAAAGCCCTCACGCTGCAGGCTTTCAAGGATGGTGATGGTCGGGATGTAAGTGTAACGGTTTGAGCGTGATTCATGCTTGTCGCTCCCGAACACGCTGGGGACATGACTCAACAGATCTTCATGGGTTAGTGGTCGGTCACGGCGTATCTGGTTTATACGGCCAAAGCGGCTGGCTAATCGCATGGGTAACTCCTTATGCAGTGGGTAAAAATACAAAAGGCCACACTTCCCGAGGGAGGCGTGGCCTGACTTTATTTATAACGATGATGCGCTGGCGATGGTTATGCAGGGAATTTGCGGATGCCATAACGAGCGATATACCGGTTCAGCCAGTAACCGCCATCTGGCTCAAAGTTCCAGGCCCGCCAGACCATGCAACACTCATGACGGATAACCAGACGGAAATGTGTCCCCTGGTCGTCTTCTATTACAACGTTGGAATATTGAGACGCAACCGCCTCTGCCTGCTGGCGCGTAAACGGTCCAACAGGCAATTCAATGAGCTCATGCACTCAGCCTCCTTAAAACAAAAAGCCCCTGCGGCATAAGCGACAGGGGCTGAATCAAACGGATAACGAATCGGCTAAGATGCCTTACCACCGACAACCGTGACTTGTATCGGCCGGTAATACTGCGGGTCGAAAATGGCCAGTGGTAGGTCAATCTGGTAACCATGACGCTCTTCCGTTGCCTTCATGATTTCGACGGAGCTAACGTTTTCCACGCATTCGTTCTCCAGCGAAGCTTCCTGAGAGCGAGTAGCATCGCTGTCGCCAAATGCAGCCACCGCCATATTCCCCATCGCCAGCGTGTTCCCCCCTTTATCTTTCAGGCGCAGGGAGAGTGTCAAAGGCCCGAACCCTTCGCCACTTCCGCCGTTGTCCAGGCGAAACTGCCAGACGCAGACATTACCCGGCACCCAGACCATGTCGGTGTTACGGATACTGATGTAACGCTGTTCTTCAGCCTGAGCCGGTGACAGCAGACAGAGGCTCAGAGCGAAAACTGAGATAACGCCTTTTAGCTTCTTCATGGATTTTTCTCCTGATTCTCCGGCAGATAGAGTTTCCCCATTTCCTTACCATCGTGTGAGTACACCACCGATTTCTCACCCGTGTAGCTGTCGTTTTCAATCCTGAAGCTCAGGGTGATATTGTCCGCAAGGCACAGGGCTGCCATCAGCGGCTGCACCGTATTCTGCTGCATGTCAGCAATGTAGTAATAATTACCTGACTCACAACCTTCCGGCGACTGGCGGGTTCTCATCACCGTATATTGCGGTGTACCGAAGGCATCCTTCTTTACCCATTCCTGGGCAATATCGGATTTATGCGACACAACCTTGCTGAACGGTGGTGGAGTCAAATCCTTAAACCTGGCTATCGTTTTCACACCCGCATCTTCCTTGTTGTCGCAGCCAGAAATCCCCATGGCACCGATAACCATCAAAATGGTGAGAACAGGTCGATACAATTTCTTCATGGTGCAGATTCCTTATTAATCGTCCGTTCCATTGCTTTAGCAATTGCCGGTGCGCCGGCACAACTCTGCCAGACTCTGTTGGGCTACCCACTGCTGCAGTTTCTGCTCTGAGGCAGAACGCTTCGCCGCTAGGGCAGCCTGCTGCTGTTTGTTGACACAGTTTTCCGGGAATGCAGCAAGTACCTGGTTGCTGTGAGGTTCGTCAGCCAGCTCCAGCTGATACTGGGTGTCGATGATAGTGAAGTAACACCCTTTCCCCTGGTCTTCACCCTGATAGACCGAGGTCAGGTCGGAGTAATAACCGCTGGCAGGTTTCAGATTCAGCTTGCGCACGGTATGCGTTTTCTTGTCGGCGAGAAAATATGCACCGCCACCACGCTGACGCAGCAGGAATTGCCTGGTCCAGGGATAATTGCCAATCACACTGGCCTGATAGAGCGTATTGTTTAGCGTGTCGTTATCCATGCCATCGGCCGATTTCCAGCCATCCGCCTGCATGTACTGCCAGAATTTAACGGTACCCACGACAGTTTCGGCAGACGCCGGAAAGGTAGCGCCTGCGCAGAGACTGACGGCCAGTGCCGTTGTTGTCAGTAATTTCTTCATCATGATTCCTTATGAGGTAAAAGACCGTCGCCGGTTCTGGCGAGCAGTGAGTGAAAAACGTGAAAATGGGGAAGGGCTCTGAGTAATTCCGGTTCGGCGAGAACGTTACGAATCTTAAGGTCGGGCACGAACAGTTCCGGGTGCAAGGTAACCGCATGGATATCGCTCAGCGGAAACACTGCCACGCGATGATGATGCTCGCCAGTCAGATACCAATGCCCGCCGCAGAGTACGAGGCGGTATGGTGCAAGCCCTGAGCAACGACAACCTTCAGCCAGCAGCGTCACGCGACGATGCTCTGATATAGCCCTGACAAGGCGTGTAAATATGCCTGGCCTGGGCGGCGACAATGACTCCGATTCTGCCCATATGAGGCACGGAGACTCACCGGGCCCACTCAGCAGTGAGCTGACCATGTGGTTATCCATGTCAGGAAACAAGGCCTCCACACCTGACTGACGAGCAAAAGTCAGCACCGCCAGTTCGCGCTGATGGCTACCTGAAAGCAGACGACAGGTGCCGTCGCGATATTCCAGGTCCAGGTACATCAGTCGCTCACGAAAATCCCGGCGGAGGGTACGGAGCGATACACCAAACTCTGCGGCAAGAAGGCCCATATCCAGTGTTTCGCCAGCAACAAGGCGGCTGATAATGAGGGACAGCCGAACCGCCAGCCGCTCATGGCGACGCTCAGTCTGGGACATTAGATTTTCTCCATCCCGTTAACAGGCTGAAAATTAAGTGATTAGTGTAACGAAGGGGTCGGACAGGGTATGGACATGGTAAGGCGTATTTTTTCAGTGCGAGGATTACAGCTGTAATGCGCCTTTACGCGCTGAAGGTGCATTAATCGCTCATTAATTGAGCACGAAAAGGACAGGAAGTGTCCGCTATACGCGGTTTTTCAGAAGAAAATCCAGTCCCAGACGGAACGGGCAACGGTCACCACGGCTTCCCGCACGGTTCGAATCACAGCCCTTACAGGCGCTGGCAGAAAAGATGATGACTCCACAGTGCCAATAATTTCATCTACTGCATGACCAAAGCACTCTCGTGCCTGCTTTTTTACCGGTTCGGTGCAGAGCCTTCCATGCAGTTGTGTTGAGAGTGGGCTGGTGGCCCGGTCAGGCAGGCTGCACATCATGCTCTCCACCAGAGCATCCATTCCCCAGCCGGTTCGGGCTGATACCACACAAACCGGATGATGCGACAGGAACTGCTTTTGTACGGCATTTTGCTTCGCCTTAATTGTCGACATCTGAGCCGGGGAAGGTAGGTTATCGGCAACACTCCACTGATGGCAGGGCTCGGCCTTGTCAGCCTGATTAACAACAAACAGCACCCGGCGCTGATACGCCATCATCACCTTGCGATAGAAGTGTTCATCCACCGACAGAGCGCGATCATCGGCTTTGATAACCCAGAGTACCAAATCTACTTCGGGAAGGATGTGACGATAGAGTGCGGCGTATTCTTTATCTCTTTGATCGCTTTCACCCACCCCCGGCAAATCAATAATCATCAGGCTGTGATCGCCATTGCGGAGCCGAAAGCGCAGAACATCACGGGTGCAAGAGTCAACATTACTGACAGGTGTTACCTCTCCCTGAAAGAGAGCATTACAGAGTGACGACTTACCAGCCCCTGTTTTGCCCATAATACCTATCACAGGTTCGTACTGCGTAATGCTACGCAGACGTTCAAGGATGAGGTTGCGAATCTGGTGTGGCAGTGAAGCCAGAGGTTTCTCAAGGGCCTGAAGGCCGTTATATTTTTGCATATGAAGATCTCAGCGTGAAAAATAACAAGCCCCGCGATCAGGTAAAAATGCGGGGGATTCACGGAGATAATATCTATGTGAAATTATTTGGATTGCTCTCTAATTGTTTGACATTGCACTTTTGGGATTTGGATGCATTCAAATCCATAAGAGTGTATAGGTTAGAAAATGCATGCGTTGAGATGGTTATTAAAAAAGTGATAAAAAAACTAGCCAAGAGTACTGTGTAAGTGTACAGTGTTTTTGCTTGAAGGGATGTGTAACTTTTGATGGCGAAAAGTTGACCTGTTGGGTTTACTCCATATTGAACAAGAGGTTATACTCAAAGAAAATATTTTCTATGGACTAGGAATGTTTACTGACCCTAACAGCGACCCAAAAGCATGGGAGCAATATTTTAAGAGTATTGTCCGTTTGCATTATAAACCGGCAAATTTCTGTGACATGCCCGATTCGCAAAATGGTGATTTCGGTATTGAATGTTACACCTTGTCGGGGCATGTGTTTCAATGTTACTTACCGGAACAATCAAGTGATGTCGAAAAATTAGTAAAATCTCAACGCCGTAAAATAAATACAGATATTTTAAAGTTTACAACAAAATATAGAGAAGATCTCGAACTGCTCTTTGGCGATACAAAAATTAGTCGGTGGATCTTAGCAACACCATATAGTAAATCATCGAAATTAACACAATACTGTACTCAGAAATCTTTACGGGTACGTGCTCTTGGTTTGCCCTATGTTTCTAATGATTTTCAAATATTAGTTAAGACAGATAGCGATTATATTACAGAAAGAGCATTGCTTCGTAGAACAAATTTCCAGCTAAATTTGGAACTAGATAATTCAACAGTTGAGAATGCAGTTTCATTTATAAATGAACATGTTGATTTTCTTGATAAATTAAATTTAAAACTTCCTAAAATTGACCCCTCAGAATTGGCACAAGAAAGTTATCGGCATTTTTTAATACAAAAATATCTTGATTATCAAAACCTTTTGGATGAATTAAAGCAGAACTGGGTTGATATTTATCAAGTTGTTTATAAATGTATACAACAAAGAGAAACGAATTTAGTCGGACTCTCTATGTTGAGCTCTTCAGGTACACAACCAGGGGAGAAAATGCTAAAACAAATGGAAGCATTGAAGAGTGATATTGAAAAAGAAATACCTACTTTTAAAGGGTCAGATTTAGAAAAGATTAACTGGGGTGTTATTTCTGACTGGTTAATTAGATGTCCGTTGGATTTTTGAAATGGTGAAAAATGAATATTAAAGTAGAAGACATCATCGGACGTCCTTTCACTTTCACGAGAAGGCCAGAGCATCTTCCATGTGAAATGAGGCCGATGTGGCGTGCTAGTTTGATTATAATTTCTTTCACGCTTGTTGCTTCCAGAACTAGTACATGCTCATTAAAAAAAATTCATGTAATTAATTGGTTGTTAAAGTCAGAAAAAAATTCTAACGATTTTGGGTTTTGGACTATAAATAAAGATGGTGTAAAGCCAGAAGTAAGGATGGATCCAACCCTTGATAGGGCTATTGAACTTTTACTGGCTGAGAAATTTATCACCCATGAAAATGGTAAATATAGTCTTACTGATAAAGGAAATCAATCATCATTAGAGTTGCTCTCTATGAATGTATTTAAAAAGGAGTCAGGCATCCTATTAAAAAATAAAAAAGGCCTGACTGAAGCTAATATTACAAAACTATTTCAGGTAGGATGATATGTCTTTTGAGTTAGTATCACTTAAAATAACTGTTAATACAATTGATGGGCCATATGGAGTTCACATTCCATTCTCAAACGGACTTTTTCTTTTGCGCGTTGAGAACTCGCATGGTAAGTCAACCTGTATGAATGCTATCGCATATGCTCTTGGAATGGAAAAGGCATTAGGTTTAGGGGGGACAAAAATACCATTTCCTCCATCTTTGACTAGAGCGCTGACGAATAAAGAAGGTAAAGAAGTTAAAGTAATTAAATCATTTGTTGAGCTGACTATTAAAAACAAATGGAACAAATTTGCAACGTTGAAAAGAAATATAGCAGGTTTTGAAAGTGATAATATTATTGTCATAAAAGAGTTTGATGTCGAAGGTGAGAGTAATAATGGAACATATTTTTTACATCTTGAAGGAGATACTAAAAGGGAGTTAGGGTTTTATTTTTGGTTATCTAAATTCCTTGATTGGAGCATTCCTCAAGTACCAAACCATAATGGTAAAGATACTCCATTATACCCATCGGTACTTTTCCCTGGATGGTTTGTTGAGCAAAAAAAAGGATGGTCTTCAATACTTGCTACAATACCTTCGCAATTTGGTATAAAAGAATGTAAAAAAAGGGTGTTGGAGTTTTTACTTTCCTTAGATGTTAATGATAATCTCTTAGAGAGAAGTGCGATTAAAAATGAAATCGATAATATTTCGTTTAAATGGAAATTAATCAGGCATAATGCAGAAATTGTAGCAGCAAAAATCTCAGGTATTGTCTCAGGCATCCCTGAACAACCTGAAGTGAAATTTGATACATACAAAATTGATTTAGTATTAAAAGAGCAAGAGTCTATCATTTCTGCAATTGACTATCGCAAGAATTTAGAGTCTCAGTTGAAAGATTTTAATAATGAAACTATAAATCCTCAAGATAACGAAAAAGTACAGATAGAGTTAGTTAGAGTCATTAGCTCTAAATTAGATGAGATTAACTCCCAAGAGTTATCTTTGCAAAAGGTTAGCGATCATAAAAGTTATATAACACATCAAATATCATCTACAAAAGACAGGCTGAATAATCTTTTGGATGATAAAAGGAAATATGAAGATCTGAAGAAAATCGCAGCTTCTTCTGTATTTGAAAATACGCATTTGAATAGTAATGAGTGCCCAACATGCGGGGCGACATATAGTGATAATTTATTAGATCTTTCATCACAAGAAAATCTAATGACCTATGAGAGTAGTTTAAGTTTTATCAAAGATCAGATTAAAGCCTTTGAGTTTGTTTTGCATGATTGTGAAAAACAGTATCAATATAAAATTTCGGAGCAGAGAAAAATTGAGGAGCGTATCGCTTCTTTAAAAGTTGATATCGATAGGTTGAGAAAAAGAGATAATTCATCTGTAGCCTTACAGGAAGAAATGTTACGCAAAAAAATAAACCTAGAAAATTCAATTGAAAGTATAGATGATGCGTATGTTTCTTTGGCTGAAATTAAACTTGAATTAAATGCAATTCATTCAAATTATATTAAGCTCCTTGCAAAAAGAAAGGCGTTACCTCAAAGTGCTCTTTCCATCAAAGATCAAGATAAACTGCAATCGTTGAGAGTTGGTTTGGTCAGTAGGCTTAAGAAGTATAATTTTTCTAGTTTTGATGCGGACTTAATTAACATTTCTGAAGAAACTTATCTGCCAACGAGGGAGGGTTATGATATTGGGTTTGATACTTCTGCAAGTGATGGTATTCGTATTATTTGGGGATATTTGATTAGCTTGTTTTCTGTCGGTAAAGAGTATTCAACAAACCATCCTGGGGTAGTTGTCTTCGATGAACCTCGGCAGCAAGAGGCGAACAAGGTTAGTTTCGCTGAGTTGCTTAGAGATGCAGCTAAATCTGCTTCAAACGGTGGACAAATAATCTTTGCAACTTCTGAAGAGGAAAATGTTCTTGTTGAAGCGTTAAGAGATCATGACTATAGAATAGTATCATTTGATAAAAATGATGGGAAATTACTAAGGAAATTAGATAGCTGAGTGTATGGTAAGAACTTACACTCGTTTACTCTGAATGGTTATTTTGACTCTGCCAGCTTTCGAGTTGTGATTAATTGATGATAATCCATAAAATAACCACCCCCTGCTACAACTGCTACATGTAGCAGTTGTAGCAGGGGGTATAAGAACTTTTTGTTGCCATCTGGATGATAATATAGAATCCTTTTAACCTGTATCCTTGCTCTAAAAATTTGTTTTTAACTTAATTTTATTGCAATTAAGATAGCATCCGCGATTATTTTTCTGTTATGCCTACTACCTTCTGCAAGTGCCCTGAGGCTAGAAATATTAACCAACATCTCTCCGGGAATTTTTAGGTACGGTATGATGTAATCAATATTGAGTATGAAGTTATAAAGTGTAAACTCTGGTAGGTAGCTTATAAGAGTTTTGTTGAGTTCACGAGTTGTCAGTATTTTTTCGTTGATGAATATCTCTGCTAGTTTCTCACTGCATACATTCTCTTTAATGATACTTATCCGTTTAATTATCTTCCCTAATGCATGTTCAATATCATCGAGAACTCCAGATAAAGATTGGGGGTGTACGGCATAAAAATCTAATTCGTTATAAACACTTATCCTGCGTACCAGGTCGTTATATTGTTTTATCACATGCATGATTTGTAAGTTATTTTCATATTCCGTTAGTAAAAACTTCGGACGCTCCGACTTAGTATACCTCATAACCCCGTCGGTAAAAACACTTTGGCAGGATAACATTATATTTATATCTGCAGTTAGTTCTCCATTTTTTATATTTTTCCCTTTTGATTTTATTTTAAGTGCCAATTTTAACATGCTGCAAGCGGCAGGGAGATAACCAAAAGGTAACTTATGTGATGAAATCTCATCCAACAGAATCTCTGCTTCCTGTAAATCATCAATGCAAATGTTATAAAGAATTTTAGAAAAAATAAAATATGGTTTAAGTACCTCCGCATCCGGAGTGCGCTTAAGGTTTTTCATCAGCTCAACTAAATCTAACTCCGTAAAGATCTCACCACCATGAGAGTTAAAGACAATATCCCATATCACGTGAACATCCTGCCAAGCTTCTTTCCCAATAGTTACAGAGAAAGGCGCTATGGTTTTTTTTTGAAATTCATCAATCAGAGTACCAAGCAGCATTTCATCGAAATTCTCCGATTCATAGATATAGTTGCATAATGCTATATAATAGTTGTCAGTTTGCCCCTCATCCAGTTGGAGATATCGGTAAGAACGAGAAATGTTTTTGACCAGACCAGTTTTTCGTTCAAATGCCAACATAATAGTAAGTGATATGTACGCTGCTTTAAAATTGTTTAATTTGGCTTTGATCTTATCAAAATCAGCACTTTTTAAATTTTTCTTAAAATAACTAATGCACTCATCGATTTCGAAAAGCATCCATGATTTTTTTTGATTGCTACTATCCTTGATGCCTCTTATACGTTCGCGAATTGGTTGGAGCGTTCTTTTGTTAGTAATTTCAATTTCATCAATACGGTCTCGCAAGTAGTCTCTAACCCCAGAAAAAATATCTCTCTCGTTGTCCCCCGGAATCGAGCAATGTTCACTCAATAAAAAATGGTGGAGATGGTAGTAAAATCCGTGCTTATTATCAGGCCTGAATGTTTTATACATATCCAGAGCCACGAATGAATGCAGGGCAAACTGGAGATACCGTTCAGAAACCTGCTCCTTGCTCAGAGAACTGAACACCGGGCATGACATAAGCTGGTTATAAAACATTTCGTATTTATAGAAGAAACCGCGTCGTTTCTCCTCACTGAAAACCCGTTCTTTATCAATTGCTTCTGCTATCTCGTTGTAACGGTGATTAAAAAACTCCTGATGCAGCCAATAGCTTCCGCGTGCACGGATGTCCCGCCCTTTACCTCCTTCCCTGAATATCCCAAAAACCTGACAGGCGTCATACATCAGATTCGCAAATACATGCTTCATAGCGCTCCCTCTTTGGTTTCCATATTTCTACGCGGACAGTATCCCAAATGTCATGGCAATGTTCTAACTCAGCCAAAGACATCCTACAGGAGAACTGAAAATGTCAACGATATGTGAACTAAAAAATCAGCCACTGCGCATCCTGCGCATGCCTGAACTGACGATGATACTCGGGATATCTCGCTCGAGTATTTACGAAAAGCTGAATCCCAAATCCCGATATTACGATGCTGAATTCCCCAGACCTGTCAGGCTTGGAGCTGCATCCGTGGGCTGGCCGTCAACGGACGTAGAAGCGTGGATTACCTCTCGTTCCGTTTGATTTTTTGATAAGGAAAGTGTTATGAAAAATGAAATTATAGAATTGAAATTAGATTTCACGAAGTTTCCTGTTTTCTTACAGACCCTCATAAAGTGGATTCAGATGAGAACAGGGGCAGCTGTTGAGATGATTTTATCGACAGCATTAGGGGTCATGGCCTTAGCTTGTCAGGACAGGTTTGATGTCAAACCTGAGGGCAGGCCAGGGCATCCAATATCACTCTTTATCTTGGTTCTCGCAGGTTCGGGAAAAGGGAAATCAACAGTATTTAGATTACTAATGCGGGCAGTTACTCGCCTGGAGACAAGGCTGGAGGAAGAATATCGACTACTGCTGATACAGTACAAAAAGGATATTACCAGCTGGAAAATTGAACATAAAAATGCTGAGAAAAGGTACAGGCAAGTTTGTGATCTCTCTCCTGATAACCCTTTACGGCTTGAGACCTTGGAAATCTTAAATGCATGTACTGGCCGTGAACCGGAAAAACCCATAAGAAAGCGTTTTACAATCAGTGATACAACAAGTGAAGCACTGAGGAAAGAACTTGGCCTCGAGTACCCGAACCTCGTGATTGCTTCTGATGAAGCAGGGGGACAATTCGAGAGTAATTTGTATCGCCAAACACCGTGGATTAATTCCCTCTGGAGCGGAGATAGAATTGCAGCTATCAGAGCATCCAGTAAGTGTTATGCCATCGAGGATGCCCGACTGGGTATCCTGGGGATGATTCAGCCCCAATTATTCGGAAATTTTATGATGCGACAGGGTAAAACTGCCCGACTGTCGGGATTTTTGCCACGTTGCCAGATGATGGATTTGGATCTTAATCCATATCCCTGTGATATCAGTAGATATCCGGAACCCCACAGCGCTGTGCTGGATGATTTTGAAGCGATTGTCACCGAGCATTTACTGGCAGGTATCAGTCGTCGGGAAAAAAAAGAACAACGCCCATGTATTACATTTACCCCGGATGCGCAACTGGAATGGGATAAATGTGATAGCGCGATAAAAAAGCTGATGGAGCCAGGCAATATCCTCGAAATCTACAATGATGCCGCTGCAAGATTTATGGAACAGGTAACACGAACTGCAGCTGTACTGCAGATGTTCATCACACCAAACTCAGCCATCATTACGAGGGATACGCTGCTCTCGGCGATACATATAGCAAACTGGTATCTTGATCATTTCATTGCCAAGGTGGACCAATTCAGAACGCCAACGGATGCTGAAAAAATAGAGCGTTTTATGGAAAAACAGCTTATTAAAAACGAGTCTTTCACTTTTGTTCGTCGTGAAATTCGTATCAATGGGCCTGTCAGAGATTCAGAACGGCTAGAATCTGCGCTTGAGGTGCTCAGCTCGCAAGGAAAGGTACAGTTGCTTAAAAAGCACAACACTAATTATGTCAGATTTATTGGCTCAAAGACCTCTCCGCAAGAATTGTGTTCGCGGCTACATATTCCGACAGAATTGTGGGGGGCTATGGTGTTAAGTAAATTACCTGAGCCTGAATAACTTCAGAGTGATTTTTATTATTTATCAACGAGTTATACTGCTCATAAACTCTGATTGGCTGCGGGTTAGAGTGTCGCGAATAATATCGTTTCTTACTTTTGGTTAGTCGGTATATGTAATATATATCCTTATTAACATATGCCTAGATACCGGTTATCTAATAGATCACTATACCAGATACCAGCATAGATAATCCATCTCTGTGAGAGAAACTATACGCCTAATCACATGGGTAGCCCACTGCTACCCATTAATCAATAAATACTATCTGAGTAATTTATTATGAGATCACCCTATGAGTTATCTGAAAAAGAATTTGAATTCCTGCTACTGGCAGCAGAAAAGAAATATGAATCCCCGATATCACGCTATATGCTTCGTAGATCGCTCGATGTGACATTTAACTTTTCAGAGAAACATAACCGGATATATGCGCTACGAGCTGATTTTCGGTTTGCTCAGGCCCATGTGCCTGGAGAGCCAGATATGCCGATATGCTTTCAGAAAGATGATGAGAAAGCCATCACTCGGGCTATAGAATCTCTTAAAAGCCAGTTACGGGAAGAACACAAACGTTCAGGTCGGGCTGGTAAGCCTTCACCACTAGGGTATATCTGGGCCAGAGAGCGTGTTACCGGGGAACGCCCTCACTACCATCTGGTTTTGCTGTTCGACAAAGACGTTTACGGTTATCTGGGAAATTATACTAAGCCTGACGCTGATAATATGGCGACCCGAATACAGAAAGCCTGGTGCAGTGCGATTGATCTTGATTATCCTTACTATGCCAGTCGGGTTGAATTCCCTGAGAATCACAGTGCCTGGTTCACCCGGCAGGATGCGTTAACGTTAAGTCCCGATTATTACGACTTCCTGCTGCGGGTTGCTTACATGGCAAAAGAGTACAGTAAAGATTTTCATGACGGTTATCGTAATTTTGGCACAAGCCAGCTTATAGGTTAATTTATGTTAAAAAAGGGTAAGGGGTCAGTGGCCCCTTACTTTGCCTGTATTATAATCAGCGAGTCGAGATTTTAACATTTCTGGAAGCTATTTCCTCCGCCTTGACATGGGAAAATGTAACTTCATGATCATGCTCATGCTTCATATGTATTTGGTGTTTTGAAACTATCATGTACGGAGAAATCCACTCGCATTAGGATATACTCCTGTAATACCTATGATAATCTTAGGTTTGTGTAACATCCCTCCCACTTCTGCAGCACTGCCGAATAGTTAGCAGGGCCAGTTAGACACGATGGTATTGCAGGTCGCAGCCAGCGAACATGTGATTGTCGGTCTAAATTCTATGCGCCTATTTGTGCCAGAAATGACGTAAGCAAGATGGGTGACTGAACTGTTAATTGCTGTTGTAAGCACGGCTCATTAGAGGTCGTGTTTGAAACTCAGCATTGCCTGTACGGAGATCTCAAAATGGCCAACCACATTGGAAATGAAAACCCTGTCGCGGATGCCGAGGAGGATCGATATGGTTATGATGAACTGGCTGCCGGTCTTGCCCGGCGACTCTTGGCTCTGGAGAAGAAGTCCGGTACGGTGATTGGCATTGAGGGGAAATGGGGATCTGGAAAAACTAGTCTCCTGAATCTCCTGTTGAAACATTTGGAGTTGGAGCACGGTGAAGATACACATATTCTGCCTGTCTACCCGTGGCTGAGCCCGCCCGGCACTCCGATGACGCACTCTTTGTTGTTACCGGTGGCGGCGATATTGGATGAACTAGATTCTCGTTCCTATTCAGCTCTGAGGAGAAAATTACAAAGGGTTCGGAAAATCCCTGCCTCGCCTTTGGCGAAATCGTTGCTCGACTATACTCAACAGGCGTCCGGTCGTCTGGCCCCGCTGGCAGAGTTTGGCGGTAATTTCATCCCTGGACTAGGCATAGTATCGCAGGGCATGAAAACCGTATCAAAACTTGATCTGACGGCGCACAGGGACACTACAGAACAGTTGAGACGACGTATCGAAGAAGGTATTTCAAAATCAGGCCTCCGTTTTATTGTCATTATTGACGATCTTGACCGGTTGGAACCTTCTCAGGCCGTTGACGTGCTGCGTATGGTACGGGCAGTGGCTGATTTCTCTGGATTCCACTATATCCTGTGTTACGACCCGGGTGTTTTGTCCCATGCTGTTGAGCAGGAGCTTAAAGTTGATAACGGTCGCCTTTTTCTGCAGAAAATAATCCCACTATCTTTCTCACTCCCACATCATGAATCTTTCGATCTACAGCGCGAGTTGCTTCGGGGCGCACTTGAGTTGTACGAACAGGTAAACAACGATACGCCGGGCAGGACTGAGCATGCCGATTTACGCAAAGCTGTACTAATCTATGGGCAGGAACTTACAACTCCGCGCGAAGTCAGTCTGGTTCTCAGTTCCCTAGCATTTCGTTATGCCGATATAAGGGATTATGTGTACTTCCCTGATTTGTGCCTTCTGCAACTTGTTCGCGTGACTAACCCGGGACTCTATGACTGGATTGAACAGTATTTGACAAAGTATTTCGTCCACGTTTCCGGGGAACTCAGTTTTACAGATGCAGAGCAAGACAGATTGAAAATAGAGCTCAAAAACACCCTTACTCAATATATTTCTCCAGAACCAGCTTCACTTGATGAGCTTGGTGGCTGGGTGCCGGGAATCGTTGAGCTAGCCGGTGAACTATATCTCTTTAATCGTGATGCAGAAGTCAGCAATGAATCACGGTTGAATCATAAACGCCTCGGCAGCAGTGCCTATTGGCGCTACTATTTTGCGTTCTCGGCTCCGCAAAATGTTCTACCCCCGCATTGGATAGATGAGTTACTTTTTGGGTTCGGAATCCCAGAGAAGCGGGAGGCACTCGCGATTGAGCTACTAAGCAGCATCCGAGAGATTAGTCTCTCTCAGGTTACCTGGTATGAACATATTCTTAGTCAGCTGACGGCTCGCAAGACTGCGACCCTGAGCTTTAGACAATGTGAGGGGCTGTTGTGGTTCTTCTTCAATTTCAGTGATAAGGCCAACGAATTACTAAGGGCGAAAGATCGACATGAATCCGGTAACGTGTTGGGATTACAGGAAATTTGTCACCTTCTTATTCGTATACTTTCACTGCATCGTCAAAGAGGGATATGGCTGCTCAGAAAACTGTTTCTACAGGGAGATGCGAGGGCTTGGTTAGTGCAATGTATGCGTGATCTGCTTTGGGCTCATGGGAGCAGGGGCAACCGTCCATGGGAGAAAGAAGATCAGTTTTTATCTAGCACTGAGATTGATGGTGTGCGGGAAGCTCTCGCAGTTCGTATGAGTACAGAAGATATGCTGAATACCGTCTTCAGCCAGCAAGATCTGTGCGGTTACCTTTATGCTTGGCGTGAAATTGATTCAGAACCTCGGGTCTCTGCTTGGATCACCCAAGCTACCCTCAGTGATGATGGATTTGTTAATCTGCTCTATGGTCTAAGGGGATATGCATGGAACTCAGTAATAAAAAGCTACCGGTCACTTAACACAGATAATATCGAGCCCTTACTGGGACCAATTACAACGGTTATTAGCCGTCTAAAGATGCTGTGCTCAGAACCACGACTGTCGGACATGTCTGAGAGTCTACTTATAACACTGCGAAGATCAAACCGTGGCTTGGTTATTTAACTCGGTCTTGTGCCTTACTTATTTCTCGGAAAAAGTAGGGTGCATCCTACAAATGGCTGATAGCCAAGTGTAAAAGGTGGCGTCGGAAATGGCGTGCTTACGGCAGAGCTCACGGGCAGAAACCCCGGCTTCAGCCTCGCGGAGGATACTGATGATCTGTTCGTCGGAAAAACGCTTCTTCATGGGGGGGTCCTCATGTGGCTTATGAAGACATTACTAATATTGCGGTGTATTAATCAACGGGGAGCAGGTCAGTTTAAGAGTCGGGATATTAACGTGTAATTAAACTACTTTAAGTAGGAGAAATTTTGTAACCACCGTATCGTGGTCTAGGGCATGACGTATATTGAGATACGTATCGTGATTAGTAGCTAAGAAATCTCCCTCTCTCATGTGCAACTGCCCAGTGAGTACCGCTTCTGCCACGCTACCTTTGTGCTCCGACCGGATGGTCGTAGATTTAACCACGGAAAAAAGGCCTGCTTGGTAACTTCCGGAAGCCTGAACAGTCCTAATAACACGACGATTTCAGGCCATCAGATTGCCGACAACGCCGTACTGATGATAAAGCATACGCGCAAACTTGAACGGATTTTGGACCTAGTGTAGGAAGACTGTGTTAACTGACTAGAAACAGAGTAGAGGGTGATGAAGGTTCACTTTATACTAGTAACGAACTAGGCTAACATGCAGTTTCACTGCAGACTATTGATAAAGCATAAAAATCGCTTCATATTATCGTTATATCCTTAAAATTACTATGGCTTAATTATGACAATTCTGGAAGAAATTGAAAATGAGGTTTGGTTTATTTTAGTCTCGATTTACACACATCAGGAACTGATGAGTTCTCTAACAACGAGCCAGACTAGATATGAACTTGGCAATCAGTTTGTTACACTTAATGCATTAACAGAATTATTAATCTTACGCATTGCTCGCCTTGCAGACAGAACCAAGGGGGTTCGGTCTATCGCAATGCTGTTGAAACGTGGTACTTTCCAGGCATCAACAGCAGATATGCAGTTAGTGGCAGATAAATTTTATGCATATGCAGCCTCTGTAGTTAAGATTAGACATGAACAAATTGCGCATATGAAACCCGGCACACTTAGCATCTACGAACCCAGAGAAATACCAACTGCCGTTTTAAGGGGGACTGAAATTCTTGTAGAGCTCATTGACCTCGCCAGAGGAAGTCTTCAATCGTATATCTACACAGTGGGTTCACAAGAGTCTGATGTTGATTTGAGAGCTTCAGTAATGGCTAACAAGAGAATTTTTGTCAATTAAACTGCTTAAACTAATTTTATTGAGATGAATATGATTGAACAGTCAGATGTTGATTTTCTGTATAAAACATTTCAAGACTCCTTAGAAAATGACGAGGAGTTACTGCTAGAGAAATTTAGTGAGAGATTTCAATTGGCAGTCGCAATGGAAGTGGCGTTTTTGAATGGTAAATCAGAAATATATAATAGAGTACATGCTAAGACAATAAAACTTTCTGAGTTGTGGTATTGCTTTGAATTATTCAAGACAGTCATAGATTATGGATTTGGCAAAAAAAAGACTAAGTCAAGTGAACAATCTAACAAGGAATGGGCTAATGCTGGGCGATTTTCTTCATTCGGTACTATTGATGTAGAGAAGGTTCGAAAGCAAAACCTATTTCATAACATAGACTTTACATACAGCCCATTTGGAAATGCAAGCTTGCTTGATGAATCATACTTTTCGAATAAATGGTTTAATGATATTTATGGTAATATATTATTTGGTTTTTGTTTAACTCCTAAGCATGAACAGTTGATCTCAAATGATTTGATAAGAATGTCATTGTCGAATTACTTGGATGATTTGCAATCAATTGCACAGGGTGAACAAAGGTTATTCTTGGTGCGAGGTTACAATTCGTTAATGGGTACAAGTTCTGAGATGATTAAATCTGAAGAAATATTGTCATTTATTTATGCGCTGAGATGTAATTACGTACACCAAGGTGAGCTTCCTAATAGCAATGAAATGCCTGTTGAATATAAAGAGTTTATTGTTGATGAGTGTATCAAATTCCTCGTGAGCTATTGTTCTGTTGCGTATCTGACTGTTATTGATGAATTGTATTAACGCAAATGTTTAACATTGTTTATTAGTCGGGTTAGATATTTATCTAAAACAAAATAATAAGGCTGAAGATAATTAATAAATCCACTACTGGTATTTCGGTAAAATTGAGAGTAGAGATTTTGTCTTTATTCCCGGTGATTAACACATTGGTAATGACGGCAACGCCCTGGATGATTAGAACAAGCGTGAACTTCCGTACCTCACTCAAACCCGACTGCCAGATTCGATTGCGATCTATCTACGAAATCTGCCGGGCAGGTTTGAGCCAGTGCATTTTCAGTTGGAATACTAACCAATTAAACTTGTTGGTGAGATGCTCAGACTACAAGTTTGAACTCCCTTTTTCCGTTTTCAACGATGCTCCCGCTGTCGGCCTTGATAACAAAATCAGCCCACCATTGCATCATTGGACGTCGTTGCTCAAGGTAATCACTGCGGTTGTAAGCACGACGTACCTCATTCTTATCCACATGGGCTAATGCTGCCTCAATGACATCAGGTGGAAATCCTTCCTCATTGAGAGCCGTACTGGCGATAGAACGTAAGCCGTGTGAAACGAGTACGCCTCCTAAGCCAGCGCGCTTCAGTGCGGCATTAACTGTTTGGCTGTTCATTGGCTGGGTGGGTTTGATGCGACTGGGAAAGATAAACTCTCGGCCACCACTGAGTGACTTCATCATTTCCAGAATAGAAAGAGCCTCATCGGATAGTGGAACCGTATGGTCCCGGTTCATCTTCATTCGGGCTGCTGGAATTTTCCATTCGCTAGTATCAAAATCGATCTCATCCCATCGAGCCTCAGCAGCTTCGGCAGGGCGGGTAATGGTGAGAAGCTGCCACATGAACAGGCATCGTGTGGACAGGCTGATACTTGCCGTGCGCATAGTCTGCATTAGTTGTGGTAGTTGATCCGGGCGGATACTAGGCATGTTTTTCTTCTGCGGTTTCTCGAACGCTTTCCCTATGTTTACGCTGGGAATTGCATCAATCAGGCCTGTGTTCTGCGCATAAATCATGACTTCGTTAATACGCTGACAAAGGCGGCGAACAGTCTCTAATGCCCCCCTGGCCTGAACCGGCTGAACAGCTTTAACCAGAGTATGAGCCTTAATCTCAGTGACACTGATATCACCGATTGCTGGGAAAACATCTCTCTCAAGCGAGCGCCAGATATCGTCGGCATAGTCCTCTGTTACGCTGGCTTTCTTCACATTCCACCAACGCTCCGCAACTAACATGAAAGTGTTGGTTTTGGCCTCTTGAGAATTTCTCACCTGTTCTTTCTGATGTTCCTGAGGATCAATGTCTTTCGCCAACAAAACTCGAGACTCAGCTCTGAGTTTACGCGCATCAGAAAGGGAGACAGCAGGGTAGGCTCCGAAGCTCTGTTTGGTTCGCTGCTTGGTTAGAGGCCGATAGTAACGGAACTGCCAGAGCTTACTACCGCTGGACTTGATTAGTAGAGTAAGCCCGTCACCATCATACAGCTGGTAATCGGCATCTTTAGGTTTGGCGGCTTTGATTTCCGTATCGGTTAACGGCTTGGTTTTTCTTGCCATGGCGAGTCTCCATGAGTTTAGGCCCAACGAAAACAATAGAGCTTTTCGTTGGGCCTATCAATGGGCCTAAAAGGTTCGGATTTAATTAGTTCTCTTCGGACTTCGCGGGACAAATTGAGGGTACAAAAAAGCCCGCAGGGCTTGCGCCGTGCGGGCTCTTAGGACTTCATCGGATGACTCTGGTAATCACCGATGGAGAATTTTGGTGGAGCTGGCGGGAGTTGAACCCGCGTCCGAAATTTCTACATCCTCGGTACTACATGCTTAGTTTGTCTTTACATTCGCACGCCAGCTGCGGACAGACACGCCACTAACGAACTAGCCTGATTAGTTTTAGCACTTCAACCCCAGGCAGGGCATCCGCGCGATCTCTTTTGGGTTTGACCTCTCTTGATCCCCGTCTTAAGAGCGGAAGCTAGGGAGAGAGGGCTCTTAGCAGGTTATTAAGCTGCTAAAGCGTAGTTTTCGTCGTTTGCGACTATTTTTTTGCGGCTTTTTACGAGGCAAACCGCCCCTCGGCATGCACCTTGGGTTTCGCAAATCCCGTCGAATCCAGAATCAGCCCCAATAGTGTTGAACTGAGTATACCAGATTTCACTTCCTGGTTACCAGCCCGAAACGCTAACTTATTGAATAGTACAATAAGTGCGCAGAATCAACGTCCTGCGTTTTTCATGATACGTGCTTTGTCGAGCTGCCACTCACGTTCTTTCAAATCAGTACGCTTGTCGTGCTGTTTCTTACCTTTTGCAACGCCGATTTTCACTTTGCACCAGGCATTTTTCCAGTACATAGAGAGCGCAACCACGGTAAAGCCTTCACGGTTGATACGTCCGTAGAGGGATTCCAGTTCACGCTTGTTCAGCAGTAGTTTACGGGTGCGCGTTGGATCGCACACGTAGTGTGAAGAGGCGACGGTCAGCGGCGTAAAGTTCGCGCCGAACAGGAAGGCTTCGCCATCTTTCAGGATCACGTAGCTATCGCCAATGTTTGCCTTCCCGGCGCGCAGCGATTTCACTTCCCAGCCCTGTAACGCAAGGCCAGCTTCGAATTCTTCTTCGATGAAATACTCGTGACGAGCACGCTTGTTTTGCGCAATGGTCGCCGAGCCTGGTTTATGTGCTTTTTTCTTCGTCATAGTTGTCGTAAAGCCGTCGGTAATCTGATTTCAAAAAGTCACCTCATCGCGTCCTGTGAGGTCTAACGCGCTATATTAGCACGAGATGAGGCTTAGCGTTTTTTTAACAGGTGATAAATGTTATAATTTGTCGGTTGTGTGACCATGGAAAATGCTATGCCTCAGATTAGCCGTACCGCGCTTGTCCCTTACAGCGCGGAACAAATGTATCAGTTAGTGAACGATGTTAACGCTTATCCGCAGTTTATTCCGGGATGTACCGGCAGCCGGGTGCTGGAATCTGGCCCGACGCAGATGACTGCGGCAGTCGATGTCTCCAAAGCGGGGATCAGCAAGACGTTCACCACCCGCAATACGCTGACCGATAATCAGAGTATCTTGATGCATCTGGTGGATGGCCCGTTTAAAAAGTTGATGGGCGGCTGGAAGTTTACGCCTCTGAGCGCGGATGCCTGCCGGATCGAATTCCATCTGGATTTTGAGTTTACCAATAAGCTGATTGAGCTGGCATTCGGCCGCATCTTTAAAGAGCTGGCTTCCAATATGGTTCAGGCATTCACCACCCGCGCCAAAGAGGTTTACAGTGTCGCATAAGATTGCCGTGGAAGTGGTGTACGCGCTACCGGAGAAGCAATACCTGCAGCGCGTAACCCTGGAAGAGGGTGCGACCGTTGAGGCAGCTATTCGTGCTTCCGGCATACTGGAACTGCGTAGCGACATTGACCTGGCGAAGAATAAAGTCGGGATTTATAGCCGTCCGGTAAAGCTTGCTGATGCGCTGAAGGATGGCGATCGGGTTGAGATTTATCGTCCGCTGATTGCTGATCCGAAAGAGCTGCGCCGTCAGCGAGCGGAAAAATCGGGTAAGTAACGCTTTCTCCCCCGGTGGCGCTTCGCTTACCGGGGCTACGATTCTGCGTAAGAATTCAGATACAAAAAAGGTGCTCATTGAGCACCTTTTTGCGTTTCTGACGATGGATTATTTGGTCAGGGCAGGCTTGTTGTCGATGTTGGTCAACACACCGGCGCTGCTGAAAGTCAGCGTCAGGGTCTGCTGGGTCACGTCTTCATGGCCTGGCTGCTGACGGAATACATAGAACCAGGTATTTGTGCCGAATGGATCGGACATCATCGGGGTTCCCAGTGCATAAGCGACCTGCTGTTGTGTCATCCCCACACGGATTTTGGACACATCGTTAGGGGTAAGGTAGTTCCCCTGGTTGATGTCAGGACGGTAAACCACTTTCTCCAGAGTGGAACAGCCTGCGGTCAACATCAGAAGAACCGCTGCGGCAGCGGTCAGCATTTTACAACGCATAGTGATTTGATTCCTTTTCGGGCCCGAGCAGAACGCGGCTCATATGTAATATGCCGATGATAATAGACCTTGCCCCACTTTGAAACCGGTCTGGCGGCGTTTTTGTTGTTCTCTATGACTCTGAGATCCCGAAAAAGTTTATGCCGCCAGCAGTTCTTTCGCATTCGCGAGCGTATTGCGGGTGACTTCGCTACCACCGAGCAGGCGCGCGAGCTCCTGCAGACGCGCGCGTTTATCCAGCGGTTTCATGTGCGTTTCGGTCATTTCACCATCCGTCTCTTTGCTGACGATAAAGTGATGATGACCATAGCCAGCCACCTGCGGAAGATGGGTGACACACATTACCTGAGTCGATTCGCCCAACTGGCGCAACAGTTTGCCTACAACGGCCGCTGTCGGACCACTGATCCCTACATCCACTTCATCGAAAATCAGCGCCGGGGTTTCCATTTTACGCGCGGTAATCACCTGAATCGCCAGTGCAATACGCGACAGTTCGCCACCGGAGGCGACCTTAGAGATGGCCTGCAAAGGCTGACCTGGGTTCGTGGTGACGCGGAATTCGATGCGATCCGCGCCTTCCGCAGTCAGGTGGCTCTCTTCGAAGCGAATATCAATACTGAACACGCCGTGCGGCATCGCCAGGGTGTGCATGCTGTCGGTGATGTGCTGGCTTAACTCCTGCGCATAGTGCTGACGGATATCGTGCAGCTGTTTCGCCGTTGCCAGCGCCTGCTGATGGTGCAGGTTTACCGCCAGAGACAGCGTTTCCAGTGAATCAGCCTGATCGTCGAGCTGGTGTTGTTCATCAAGGAGAGACTGATAAAAGGCTGGCAACTCCTCCGGCGTGACGTGGTGCTTACGCGCCAGTGAGATCTGACGGGATATACGCTGCTCAAGCTCAAACAAACGGTTCGGGTCGAGATCCAGACGTTCACAGTAGTGGCGCAGTTCGTCACCCGCTTCGGAGATCTGAATAGCCGCTTCTTCCAGCATATCCAGGACGCCAGAGAGTTTACTGTCCATCCCGACCAGTTCGGTAACCAGTTGACGGACGTTATACAACTGGCTCTGTAGATTTACGTCTTCGCCATCTGCCAGCATGTTGAGCGCATTTTGGCTGGTTGAAAGTAAATGACCGCTGTTAGCCAGACGTTTGTACTCTTCGTCGATTTGCTCAAACTCTCCCGCCTGCGGGTTGAATTCGTTCAGCTCTTTAAGCTGATACGCCAGCAGTTCCGCACGGGCTGCTCGCTCCTGACTTTGCTGCTGATGTTGAGCGAGTTCACGGCAGCTCTGATGCCACTGGCGATAGTGTTCCGCCATAAGCTGAGTAAGCGCGTACTCACCTGCGTAGCCATCAAGAAGGGCCTTCTGCTGCTCGGGTTTAATCAACTGTTGATGCGCGTGCTGACCGTGGATCTGGATAAGCAACTGGCCAAGCTCGCGAAGCTGGGAAAGGGGGACCGCTGTACCGTTGATAAAACCGCGGGAACGACCGTCGCTACTGATGACGCGGCGGAGTAAACACTCACGTCCGTCTTCGAGCTGGTTCGCTTCCAGCCAGCGCAGGGCTGCAGGGGTGTCTTTCAGGGAAAAACGGGCGCACAGGTCGGCACGGGTTGCGCCCCGGCGCACCATATCGCCCTCTGCGCGGCCGCCAAGGCACAAGCCGAGGGCATCAATGGCAATAGATTTACCCGCACCGGTTTCACCGGTGATTGCCGTCATGCCGCTGTGGAAGTCGATCTCAAGCTCACGAACAATGGCAAAGTTGCTGATGGTCAGTTGTGCCAGCATAATTGTTTTCCTGTATGAAAAACCATGACTGTGTTTTCATACAGTATAAACTGGTTTTTTATACAGTAAAGTGCTGGGTGCAAAATCAGAACAATTTTTTTGACCAGCCGAGTTTTGAGCTCAATGTATTGAAATAACTGTAATCTTTCGGATGAATCAGATTCAGATGGTAATCACATCGACGAATGAGGACATCTTCACCTTCCTGGATCGGCAGCGCTATCTGGCTGTCGCAGCTGATCTCCAGGTCATTACGGCGGTGTGAGAAGCGCAGACGAATCGTGCTGTCGCCGTTGATAACCAGCGGGCGGGCGGAGAGCGTGTGCGGGAACATCGGCACCAGGGTAATGGCATCCAGTGATGGCGTCAGGATTGGGCCACCAGCGGAAAGCGAGTAGGCGGTAGAGCCCGTCGGCGTTGAGATAATCAGCCCGTCAGAGCGCTGCGAAAAGGCAAAGATTTCGTCGATATACACTTCGAACTCAATCATGTGCGCCACTTTACCGGGGTGAAGAACCACCTCGTTGATCGCGGTGCTGATGCGCTTCTGGCAGTCCTGTTGGCACACCTGCGCTTCCAGTAAAAAACGTTTTTCGCTGATGTAGTGCCCTTCCAGCACGTCAGCAAGCTGTTGCTGGGCATTATCCGGGTCGAGATCGGTTAAAAAACCGAGATTGCCACGGTTGATGCCGATGACCTTAATATCATAACGCGCCAGCGTGCGGGCTGCGCCAAGCATGTTGCCGTCGCCGCCCACCACCACGGCGAGATCCGCCTGCTGACCAATTTCTGCCAGCGTGCCGGTTTTAACGCCCTTCAGCTGCAGCTCCTGAGCAATCTGCTGTTCGACCATCACTTCATAGCCTTTGCCACACAGCCAGCGATACAACATTTCATGTGTCGTCAATGCGGTAGGGTGACGCGGATGCCCGACGATCCCAATACACCTGAAATGATTATTCATTTTCTGGAGGTCCTTGTGCCTGATGAATGATGACAATCTGTCTTGTTCCCTTGAATCCCGGAAACTGATCCCCATAATAAGCGAAGTTAGCGAGATGAATGCAGAAAAACGCGGAGAAATTCATGAGTAGTAAAGAACAGAAAACGCCTGAGGGGCAAGCCCCTGAAGAAATTATCACGGAACAGCACGATGAAGTTGAGGCTGTAGAGCCAGAAGCGTCTGCTGAGCAGGTGGACCCGCGCGATGAAAAAATTGCCAACCTGGAAGCCCAGCTGGTAGAAGCGCAAAATCGCGAACGCGATGGCGTGCTGCGTATCAAAGCGGAAATGGAAAACCTGCGTCGTCGTACCGAGCTGGACGTTGAGAAAGCGCACAAATTTGCGCTGGAAAAATTCGTCAATGAACTGCTGCCGGTCATCGATAGCCTGGATCGTGCGCTGGAAGTGGCAGACAAAGCGAATCCGGATAACGCGGCAATGATCGAAGGTATCGAGCTGACGTTGAAGTCGATGCTGGACGTGGTACGTAAGTTTGGCGTGGAGGTGATTGCCGATACCAATGTACCGCTGGATCCGAACGTACACCAGGCGATCGCCATGGTGGAATCTGAAGAGATTGAAGCCGGTAAGGTGTTGGGTGTGATGCAGAAAGGTTATACCCTGAACGGCCGTACCATTCGCGCGGCAATGGTGACCGTGGCGAAAGCGAAAGCGTAACGTGCTGCCTGTAGTGCCGGGTGGCGGCGTTCGCCTTACCCGGCCTACATTTTATTCGGCAATACTTTCGCGTAGAGGCTTAACGGGCAGGACTTTAACCTGCTTAATCATATTGTCCTGCACGTCCAGGATATCAATATCATACTGTTCAATACGCACACGCGTTCCTGCTGCCGGGATCTCTTCCAGCGCTTCCAGAATCATTCCATTTACGGTGCGCGCTTCATCTTCCGGTAAATGCCAGTTGAACGCTTTATTGAGTTCACGGATGTTTGCACTGCCGTCGATTAGCACCGAGCCGTCATTTTGTGGGGTGACTTCTTCGGCAAGGGAAGGTGACATGGATGTGGTAAAGTCGCCGACAATCTCTTCCAGAATATCTTCGACCGTCACTAATCCCTGAATATCGCCGTACTCATCAACCACCAGACCGACTTTCTTCTTGTTACGCTGGAACTTCACCAGCTGTATGCTGAGCGGTGTCCCTTCTGGCACGTAGTAAATTTCATCTGCGGCGCGCAGCATCACCTCTTTAGTGAACTCTTTTTTCTCGGTCATCAGACGATACGCCTCACGCACGCGCAGCATGCTGATGGCATCATCCAGAGAATCGCGATACAGCACGATGCGCCCGTGTGGGGAGTGCGTCAGCTGTCGGACGATGGCTTTCCAGTCGTCGTTGATATCAATCCCAACGATCTCGTTACGCGGCACCATGATGTCGTCCACGCTGACTTTTTCCAGATCCAGTACCGACAACAGCATGTCCTGATTGCGCCGGGAGATTTGCGAGCGGGATTCATTCACGATGGTGCGCAACTCGTCTTTGCTGAGCGCGCTGCTGATGGTGACGTCTGCTTTGATGCCGACCATGCGCATCAGCAGGCGAGTCACCATATTCAGCAGCCAGACCAGCGGCATCATCAGTATCAACAGCGGTGCCAGCAGGAAGCTGCTCGGGTAGGCAACCTTCTCCGGGTAAAGCGCGGCAATGGTTTTGGGCAGTACTTCCGCAAATACCAGCACGACAAACGTCAGTACCCCGGTGGCAATCGCGACGCCAGCGTTGCCATACAGGCGCATCCCGACGATGGTGCCCAGTGCCGAGGCGAGAATATTGACGAGGTTGTTACCGATAAGCACAAGGCTAATCAGGCGATCCGGTTTACGCAGCAGCTTTTCGACACGGCGGGCGGCACGGTTACCCTGTTTGGCGCGATGGCGTAACCGGTAGCGGTTGAGCGTCATCATGCCGGTTTCCGAGCCTGAGAAATAGGCGGAGATGACCACCATGATGATCAGGGTGACGATCAGCGTGGTGGTGGAGATGTGTTCCAGGGGGAACTCCTTTGTTACTTAGCCAGCAAATTGCTGTATGAAGCGACTTCCAAAATAGGCAAGGGTAAGAATGCCCGCGCCCGCGACGTTGAACCAGACTACGCGACGACCGCGCCAGCCTTCATGATAATGGCCCCATAACAGGACAATATAGACAAACCACGCGATGATGGAGAGCACCGCTTTATCGATATTCTCCACGCTGAACAGGTTCTTCATGTAAAACA
>Ga0209281_1000798_pt1 | contig 29423 bp, 24 predicted proteins | sample MedtruBG_FD_187514 | JGI IMG/M metagenome (GOLD analysis project Ga0209281, IMG submission 187514) | Root nodule microbial communities of legume samples collected from California, USA - Medicago truncatula BG (SPAdes) (version 2) | ecosystem: Host-associated > Plants > Roots > Nodule | place... | reverse complement strand
GACGTTCGGGGCATTTGCCAGCGTGCGCAGCGTATCCTCGAGCGCGGTGCGCGAATAGTTGGTGCTCTCCTTGTCGTAATTATAGTCGAACACCCGCGCACGCGAGGGCCAGGTGAACAGCATAGGCGTCGCCTGCGCACCGGAATCATGGACGATCTGGGCCAGCCGGAAGACGCCGTCCTCGTAGCGATTGTTGAAGCCATGCACGAAAAGAAGCACATGGCCGCCTTTGTTATGGGCGCGGAACCAGGTGCGCGCCTCGTCTTCCGACGCCATTTCGCGCACGCGCGTGACGGCGAAATCGGTTTCCGGATTAGGCGGCAGCTTGCGCGGCCACTGCACCGTGCCCGGCGCGCGGCGCGAGTCCGGCGGAATCGAAACCGCCACATCGGTCATCGAAAGCGTCGGACTGCGCTCTCCCGAAAACAGGGTCGCCGGGTCGCCGGAGGGCTGGCGCGTGGTCGCCACCAGCATGTCGACCTGCGAGGCGTTCGACGGTTGCGCCGGAGCCACCGGAGTCATCACGCCTTTTGCATGACCTCCGCAGCCCGCCAGAAGAACGAGCGCGACAAGCGCGGAAGCAGTCGATATTCCTGCTTTCGCGATATGGAACCGGTCCCCAGAAGACCTCACGTCACTAGCCAATGCCACGCCTCACAATTTTAGCGCCGCTCGCGCCACGCTTGGCACCGATCCCCGCGCGTGCGGCAATCCGTGCATTGATGCATAGAGGAACGGCTTCGATTCGCCCAGGCGAAACGGCCGCAACCTCCCGTACAAACCTAAAAACTCCATGACAGGTGGAGCTTGCCCTCCCACACATCGAGATCTTCCTGCCCAAAGCTCAGATACCCGCCCGTCGCTTCGATCTGGAGATTGTCGTTGAGCAGCATTCTGAAGCCGGAGCGGAGCGAGAACGCCCAAGGGGAAGGCGTGACTTCCGACAGGTCTCCCGTCAGAATCTTCCCGTCGTTCGGCCGCTCGAACTCGTACTGCGCGCCAAGCTCGGCGAAAACCAGGAACGGCTGGCCGTCCGGCAGGCGGAAGAACCGGCTGACCTCCGTCGACATTTCCATGACGCCGTAATTGTAGCTTTCCCCCGGAAGCGAGACGCTCACCGGGAAATTGAAGATGTTGCCGGACAGACCGTAGCCGTCGCTTTTGACGTGAGCGAAGTTGACGGATGCCTTGGGCCGGATGAAGTAGGCGCCGTATTTATACTGGCCGTGGAGGGATACCTGGCCGGAGAAGCGCTCCGAATCATAGTCGCCGCCGAGTACGCTCAGGTCGACCTCATTGTTGTAGCGGCCATAGGTCACGGACGTGTCGACGGCCCAATGTTTCGACAGACGATAAGCCGCATACGGACCGAAGCTGAACCCTTCGGTATCGATGTCGATCGAGCCGTCGTACGCGTCCGTAGAACTGTCTTCCAACGAGAAGGACATGCCGAGGACGAGATCGTCGGTAATCCGGCGGTCGAGGCCCATGTCCAGCGAGCGGGCAAGCGTGTCGCTGTCCCGGTCGTAGCGTTCGTCGGATATGTCGGCGAAGCGAATGTCCGACCAGAAATTCCAGAGCGCGGGAGCGGCCAGATCGCGGCCGGGCGTCAGCGGCACACCGGCCTGGCCGGCTCCCTGCGTCGCCGCCTCTTGGGGAACGATTTCCGGGCAGATCGGCAGGTCGCGCCGCTGGTTGGCGTCTACGGAGCGGGGGTCGATACAATTCTGCGGCGTCCGAGCCCCGGCCACCCGGCCTGCGCGAACCGCCGTCGGTCCCGAGGGAGCCGGAGGATCAAAGCCAGGGAACACTCGGGGAAGGTCGTTGTCAGGCCGCCCGTCCGGGCGGTCGGGCGGGATGCGCGGAAGATCGTTGTCTGGCCGTCCGTCAGGTCGCTCGAAACCTGGGAAAACACGAACGGGTTCGGTGTCAGGCCGTCCGTCCGGCCTATCGAAATCGGGGAAGACACGAACCGGACCGGTATCGGGCCGACCCTCCGGCCGATCGAAATCAGGGAAGACACGAACCGGGCCGGTATCGGGCCGACCCTCCGGCCGATCGAAATCAGGGAAGACGCGAATCGGGCCGGTATCGGGCCGACCGTCGGGCAGAGCGAAATCGGGAAAGACACGTGGCAGATGGTTGTCGGGCAACCCCTGCGGCCAGGTGATGTCGGGAATGAGGCCGCGTACCTGATTCTGCGTGTCGAGCAGACAGGGCTTTCCGCCCGACAGGTCGTAGAGCTTGTGCGTTCCCCCGTTGCCGTTCGAAACGACCGGGGAAAGCGACAGGTGAAGACCGCGTTTGCTCTTGCTCCAGGTATCCACCGTCTGATTGCCCTGGGCAGCCTCAAGGCCGAAGGAGCCGGGACTGGTCCCGGAAAGCCAGACCGAGCGGGTCGCTCCCTGCGTGTTTCCAAGATAGGCCAGACCGCCTCGCGAACTGCAATTCGCGGCAAATGCATCCACGGTCGACACGACCGCGAAATGACCCGCGAAAAGGAACCCCTGCAGGAACATGGTACGGCAACGGCGGAGCCTTGCGCTAGACACACGATCCCCCCGAGCTTTCACGGACGCGCTTGACACATCGGAAACCGACATGGCTGGTCGTCGTGTCGATTTCCTGGGCGTGCCTTGCCGCAGGGCGGTACCGCCGGCAGTAGTTCGGCGCGCAGAGATGCGATCCGCCCTTGAGCACCCGGCGCGGGACTTTCACTCTCGCCGCCGGATCGATGCTCGCATCGGCATCGGCATTGCGGGGATTGCTCGGAATGCAGCAGGGCTTGGCGGCCGCTTCCGGATGGCGCACGGACCAAAAGTCCGTGGTCCACTCCCAGACATTCCCGATCATGTCGTAGAGGCCGTAGCCGTTCGGCGCGTAGAATCTGACCGGCGAAGTTCGCGCGAAACCGTCATCCATCGAATTCTCGACCGGAAAACTCCCCTGCCAGGTATTGGCCATGTGATTTCCGCCCGGCGCAAGCTCGCCGCCCCAGGCAAATTCGGCCCCATCGAGACCGCCGCGGGCCGCCAGCTCCCACTCGGCCTCAGTCGGGAGCTCCTTGCCGGCCCATTCGGCATAGGCCTTTGCGTCGCTGTAAGCGACATGGACGACCGGATGGTCCAGGATCGCTCCGATGCTGCTCTTGCGCCCGAGCGGGTGCCGCCAGTTGGCACCCAACGTGAAGATCCACCACTGCGATATATCCGTTCCCTGCAGCGGGCGCTTCGGGGGTGTGAAGACGAGCGAGCCCGCCCTCAGATTGGACGGCGGGGCGCCCGGATAGTCTTCCGCGCGCGGCTTTCTTTCCGCGAAGGTCACATGCCCCGTCGCATTTACGAATTCGAGAAACTGGCGGTTCGTTACCGGTGTCTCGTCGATCCAGAATCCGTCGAGGGTTACCGGATGTACGGGCGATTCCTCCGGATAATGGTCGTTCGACCCCATCATGAAGGTCGCACCGGGAACCCAGACCATCTCCGCCGCGGCTTCAAGGTCAACCACGCTGTTCAAAGAAGGCTTCATCGGCAGTCTCCCCTGCGACCGATTCCTGCGCCTGCCGGAAACGGGCTCGCCACGCCAGTGCACTCCCGGGCATCTTGTACCAGGTCCGAAGTCTTGTCCGCATTCACCTGCTCGGTAGGCCGGCCGTCGGCGGCATAATATTCACTGATGTTGCCGCCGTACTGCACCGTTTTGCGTTTCGCGATTCGAATGCCCCCCTTCCTCAGTCCTGGACGACCGCCCAGTCGTCGTTCGGATTGAACGTGCGGATGGCGGCGGCCGTCTTCTCGGTATCCTCGCCGAGATCCGCCTCGTAGACGATGCCGTTGCGATTGACGACGAAGGTCTTCACTCCGGTGGCGCCGTATCTCACCGGCCAGGCAACCAGGCCGAACCCGGCGATCATGTTGCCGTTGATGACATAGTCGAATTTCCCCCCCGCGATATTGTCGCCCTGGCCGGTCAGGATGCGGTAGCGGTAGCCTTGAAAGCCCTGGCCCGCCTTGGCCCGGTCCAAGGCATCGCCACCGGCGAGCGCCGCCGCAGCGGGGCTCTCCTCGCCGCCGAACTTCTCCGCGGGCCAGTAAAGGCCGTCCTGTGCACCCTCGTCGCTGATCAGCTTCTGTGCGTATTCCAGGACACCGTCGCCGTCATGATCGCCGAGTCCATATTCCTCCTGCGCGCCGACATAGGCGCGCATGGTGGCAAGCGTGGCAAGTTCATTATCCCCGACCCGGCGGTTGGCGATCTCTTCCAGTCCGACAAAGGTGTCGAACGCCCATTTGCCATCGTCCCCCTTTGAGATCGGGAAAGGAAACGGCCACAGTTCGTCGCCGATCTCGACGACCTTGCGGCCCTCTACATCCTCGACGGCGACCTTCTCCTTAACGCCTTCCTTTATGTCGTCGTAGGTCTCCATAACCCCCTCGCTCGACCTCGTTTTGACCGGGTCCAGGCCGAGGAGTGCTGCGAGCTTGTCAAAGTCGCCACCATTGACGGTCTGCTTGAAAGCCTCGACCGCCAGTTCCGGCGTGTCGAAGACGGGCGGATCCTCTGCCGCCGCATAATCCGCAAGCGGCGCGTCGGCACCGGTTTCCTGTGCCAGGGCCGCCGGAGCAAGCGCGGTGCTGCCGAGAAGGATCATCCCGAAGAGCGAGAGAGCGATCCCGTCACGAATGGATTTGGTCATCGTAGCCTCCCGATCTGATTACCGCCGACGTCCGCCGCCACGCTTCACCATCTTGTGTCCTCCGCCGCCGCCACGATGGCCGCCGCCCATGGAGTGACGTCCACGGTTGGACGAGATGTGCGTCTGCCGTTTGTTTCCGACCTTGCCGAGCGCCGAATGCTTGCCGCCGGAGGAATGGTGTGCATGGGCGCCAGGCTTCGGCGCATGCGCCTTGCGGTGCACGTTCGACCGGGCGCCTGCGGCCTTGCCGGTGCTTGCACGGGCGCGGTTCACCGCCGCTCCGCCATCCCGGCGGGGTGCGTCAACGCGCCGCTGGACATCGCCGGCCCGCTCGCGTTCGGCCCGAACGCGGCTCGCATCGACCTTGCTCTTGCGGATGTCGTCGACGGAAACCTTTGCCGGCCTGCGGGCAATGTCGCCACGGTCACGGCTCACATCCCTCGCGCGGTTGGCGATGTTGTTGTTGCGGTTGGCCTTGAACTCGTTCTTGAACTTGTCGCGATCGATATTGGCGAACTGGTTCTTGTCGAATTTGATCTTGGACCGATCGACGTTCTTCCAGTCGACGTCGTTCATCTTGAACTTGTCCCGGTCGATATCGATGTCGTTGAAGCAATTGTCGCAATCGATGTCGACATCGCCGTCCCAATGCCCGCCCCAGACTCCCCAGTCGTCCCAGTCGACCGCCGCCGCCCATATCGCGGCACCGGTAATCGCAGCGGCAAAGTAGGGTGCCGATGGATAAAAGTAGTTCGGATAGGGATCAGGGTAATAGGCGACCGGCGCCGGCGCGTAGCCCGGCTCATAGAGCATTTCCGGCTCGTATCTCGGCACATAGATCTTTTCCGGATCCGCCGCCTGGATGACGATATTGTCGCCCTCGTTGACGACCTTCACCTTCTCGTCGGTCTTGATGACGCCATCGGCCACGGCCTTGTCGCGCAGGGTCTGGATCGCGACCAGAACGTCCTTCTGCTGATAGGCAAGCGCGCTTCCGAGCGCCTGGGTCCAGTCGAGGTCGTCGCTCATCATCTTGACGATCTCGGGATAGTTGAGCAGCGATACAACGCTGTCGTCCCAGCTGGTCTTGGGCTGCAGGTCCTTTGCCGTCTTCTTCTCCTCGAGGAAGCGCGCGGCCTCCACGATCTGCAACGGATAGAGCGATGCGGAGCTGACGAGGGCGACGAGCTCGTCCGGGTAGAGCGCGATGCGCGCGACCATGATTTCGAGCTCGTCCTCGGTCAGAAGATCGGGTTGGTCCTCGCTTGCTGCACCCGCCTCCTGGGTCGTCCCCTGGGCAAGTCCTCGGGGAACCAAGGTCGGGCTGGCAACCATCAAGATCGTCAGGCCCGCAACACCGATCGGACGGGCGATCAGTCTAAGCAATTGAGTCGGCATAGCCTCACTCCCTGCGCTTTGCACTTCAGCTTACTCTCGAGCGACTGCCCGATCTGATCTCATGCTTTGTTCTGCGGCACCCGAATGGCGCTGACGCAAAGCTGGAACTCCGCGCGAAGCGCTTCCGAATGCTCTTCGCGGACACTCATTTCGGGAACAGGAACGTCACGGCGAGGCGCGCGCCCCAGCCCTGCGGCCCGTTGTCCGGTGCGGCCGCCCAGTAGCGGGCGCCGGCAGTAATGCTCACCGGCTGTTCGCCGAATTTTACCAGCTTTGACACCTGGAAGTTGATCGGGACGGACCACTCGTCGCTCTCCCAGTCATAGGTGCTTTCGGTGTTGACCGCGAATGTCCAGGCGTCCGGCGTCGTGTATGAAACGAAAGGCTGCAGGAAGGTCGAATTAACGTCGGCCCTGTCGTCGTCGCCGGCGAAGGACCAGATGTGGTTTACGAGCGCCCCATATGTCCACGAGCCGTCCTGCTTCAAAGCGACGGCGGTCGGGCCGATGCCCCATTTTTCGCTGCCGAGCAGATCGTCCGTTCCCGTTGGAATGAGAAAGACCGGGCCTGCGCCCCAGATGATTCCGCCGGCCGTCGGCTCCTTGGGGGAGAAGAAAAAGCTCTGCACGGTATCGCCGAGGCCGAACTGATCGTCCGAGGGCCCGGCAATGTCGCTTTGCGAGATCACCGGCAGGATCGTTCGCGAAATCAGGTTCCAGTCCTCGTTGAGGCTGACCGGGATCACAGGCTGGACGTTCAAGGTGATCCGATGCCCGTCGTCCGGACCGAAGCCGCGGTCGTAGTTCAATTGGAAGGGCACGCTGATCAGCGAGGCGATGGGATTTGACAGTTGCTTGGCGAGATCCGCGCCCGAGGAATCCTGTGCCTGGGCAACGCCGCAAGCCGCAGCGATCGCGCCAGCAAGCACCGCCGCATGCCGCAAGTTCAGCGCCGATGTTCCTGCCCTGCGTACCAAACCCAGCACTCTGGATCGTAGACAGCCAGGATAATCCATTATCTCTCCTTGCCTGCAATCCGCGCATCCGCCAAAAGCTACCGGACGCGAGCCTTGCTCGCCGCCCACCGAGCCTGCCTGCACGGGTATCGATCGCAAGATCGCTGTCAGACTTCCCGTCTCAGAACTTGTACGCCGAAGTACTTGCACCATCGCCATTACTTGCGAGTTACGCGGCGAATTCAACAGCGGCAAGTTGGCCTTTGGTCCAACTATCGCTGCTCCGAAAACGGCCGAATGATATTGTTCGCGGGCGCCTGACGGCGGAACGCCTCTCGATGCTGCGTTCGATCCGGCGGCCTCCACTCGCAAGCCAAGACCTCCATATAAGGCAACGTCAGTCCAGAGAGATAGAATATGTTCGAGATCAGCCGCCGCTCGGCCTTGAAAATCGCCGCGTTCGCCGCCGCGACCTCCTCGATGCGTCCCGCGCTGGCGGGCTCCGCGATCCTGCCCTCCTGGGTCGATGGCAATGCGAAGGCACGCATCATGGATTTCGTGACCGCGACGACGACGGAGGGCAGCGCCGATTTCGTCGAACCGGCGGCCCGCGTCGCGGTCTTCGACAACGATGGTACGCTTTGGGGCGAACAGCCCACGTATGTGCAGCTCGCTTTCGCGCTCGACCGCGTCAAGCAGCTGGCGCCGCGACATCCGGAATGGCAGACGACGGAGCCGTTCAAATCGGTGCTCGCCGGAGACATGGCCGGCGTCGCGGCGAGCGGCGAGCGTGGACTGCTCGAACTCGTCGCCGCCACTCACGCCGGCATGTCCGCCGCGGAATTCGAAAAGATCGTTTCCGACTGGATCGCAAGCGCTCGGCACCCGGCATCGGGCAGACCCTATACCGGGCACATCTTCCAGCCCATGGTCGAACTGATCGACTATCTGAAGGCCAACCAGTTCGAGGTCTTCATCGTCTCGGGCGGCGGGGTGGAATTCATGCGCCCCTGGACCGAGCGTGTTTACGGTATCCCGCCGCAAAACGTGGTCGGCTCCAGCATCAAGACGAAATACGAGCTGCGCGACGGCGTGCCGGCGATCATGCGCCTGCCGGAGATCGACTTCATCGACGACGGCCCCGGCAAGCCCGTGGGCATCAACAAGTTCATCGGCAAGCACCCGATTGCCGCCTTCGGCAATTCCGACGGAGACTTCGAAATGCTGGAATGGACGACTTCGGGTCACGGACGCCGGTTCGGCCTGATCGTCCATCACGACGATGCACAGCGCGAAAACGCCTATGACCGGGACTCTCATTTCGGCCGGCTCGCACGCGGCCTCGACGAGGCGCCCGCACGCGGCTGGACGCTCGTGAGCATCAAGGATGACTGGAAGGTCGTGTATCCGGAGTGAGAATAAGAACCGGCGATGCAAAGGCAGGAGCCGTAGATCTTTACTTAAAGAGAGCATTTCCAGGAAAGGTGTGTAACGGCTTCCCTCCGGAAGTGCGGTCTCAAAGACTTGGCGCGTCCTATTAGACGCGCGGCTCCCTTGTTGGACGCCGATCGCCTCCCACCGCTTCGATGGCCGAGGAAAGCGTGTCGCGGGAGAGCGGCTTGTTAAGGAAGCCCGCCGCGCCGGCCCGCATGCAGCTCTCGCGCACCCCGTCTTCATCCGCGCCGGTTATGACGATAACGGCCAACCTCGGCTGCCGCGCACTGAGCTCGTGCAAAATGTCGAGCCCGTTCATGTTCGGCATGTGAAGATCCAGCAGAACGCAGGCCGGCTCGGTGTCTTCGAGCTCCTCCAGAAACGTCTCGCCGGAGGCAAATGCCACCGGCTTGAAGGACAATGATAGTACGAGGCGACAAAGTGCGCGACGAACCAACTCGTCATCATCCACTATCGCAACTATGCGCTGTTCCTCACTCATTCACCATTCATATATCATGGCCCTGTTAGATCGTAGTTGGACTTGGGCCCAATGTCCCCACGTGGCGGCTCTGCAACCGCGACGAGGCGAACGAGATCGGCGACCGTCCGCACGCCCAGTTTCGCCATCATGCGGCCGCGGTGAACCTTGATGGTCTTTTCCACCGTCCCGAGATCGGCGGCTATCTGCTTGTTCAGGAGGCCGGCCACGACGAGATGCATGACCTGCGTTTCGCGGGTCGTCAGGCTGTCGAGCCGCTTCACCACGCTCGCCTTTCTCGCTTCCATCTCGCGCCGGGAGCGTGCGCGCTGGTGCGCGACGCCCACGGCGGCCAGCAGGGTATCGGCCTCGACCGGCTTCGTAAGGAAGTCTACGGCCCCCGCCTTCATCGCCCGAACGCTTGCCGGGATATCGCCTCTCCCCGTCAGAAAGACGATCGACTGGCTTCCGCCTGCGGCGGCCAGTGCCTCCTGCACGCGGAAGCCGTCTGAGTCCGGCAGGCCGAGGTCGAGAATGATGCAATCGGCCGTATCCAGATCGTCGGATGCCAGGAATGCGCGGGCACTCTGATACACCGTCACGTAGTACCCCGAAGCCGAGAGCAGTCTCCTCAAAGACCTCAACACGAACTCGTCGTCGTCAAGCAGCAGTACTTTACCGGCGCTGTCCCCCATCATGCACCTCTAGGCTGAAGGCAGAATTACTACGGCCCGCGCTCCCCGTTTCACACCGTCGTCAAAGAATAATTTCCCTCCCTGTGCCTCGACGATGCTTCGGCAGATTGCCAGGCCGAGGCCGAGACCGCCCTTCTTCGAGCTCACGAACGGCTTAAATATTTCGCTCTGCATCTCGGCCGGTATGCCCGGTCCCATGTCGGCCACGGACAATTCACAATAGCCATTCTTGCCCTTGTCGACGCCGATTTCAACCCTCCGTTGCCTCGGCGGGAGGTCCGCCATGGCGTCGGCCGCATTTACGAGCAGATTGAGGATCACCTGCTGGAGCTGAACGAGGTTTCCCTTGACCCGAACGCTCGCCAACTCATCGTGTACCTCCACCTCGGTTCGGCGCGCCACCATCTCTGCGCGGGCCAGGGCAACCGTCTGGCGGACCGCCTCGTTCAGGTCGAGGATTTCCTGCGAAGCTTCGCCCTTCAGCATCATGCTACGCAGCTGCGAAATGACCGACGACGCCCGTCTGTCGTCCGCGGCGATATCGTCGAAGATCGCCCGAATTTCGTTCATGTCCGGGGTCGTTTCCGTGGAGAGCTTCTGCCCCGCCTCGGCGTTGGCGAGAATGGAAGTCAGCGGTTGCGTCAGCTCATGCGCGAAGGCACCGGAAAGCTCGCCGAGCTGCGACCGCCTCGAGAGATGGGCAAGCTCGATGCGTTCGGAGGCAAGGGTCGCTTCGAGCCTGCGACCCCGCTGGTTCTGATAGACGAGCGCGGCGATGGTCAGCATCTGCGCGGCGATCACGAGGAAGACGGCGCTGATGGGTATGCGGTAACGCTCCCAGGCACTTGGAGCATAGTTCCTGATTTCGGCGTCATCGGGTATCAACACGTCATCGATCCTCAGACGCTGGACTTCGCGCCAGTCGACGAGCGCCGTCTCCCGCGCGGGCGTGGTCTGGGGCGCCGAAAGATCGCCCCGCACGATGTCCAAGGACAGCGCCGCCATTTGTGCTCCGACCGACTGGAAGGTCCCGACATGGCCGCCCAGAACATTCGAACCGAAATAGGAACTGTACACACTGTAGACCGGCGCGCTCGACGCTGCCGCGATCTTCCTCGCCGCGTCCCGCGGGACGAATTTCGTGCCCTCCGCGTCCTGAAAGACGGTGAGTATCACCAGGGCGGCATCGGACGAGAGTCCTGCGGCGGCGCTTCGGAAGCCGTCGAGGGAAAGGCCGGAAACATATTCGACATCAAGGCTCGCATAGCGCTCCCCCAGAACCGCGAGCGCCGTCTCGCCCCATTTCCGGTCGAAGGGCGCCGAGCCGTACATGACCACCACCTTGCGTGCCCTTGGTTGAAGACGACTGGCAAGTTGGACGGTCTTGCCCAGATCGAAGCGGCTGACGACGCCCTTGACGTCTGCCGGCAGAGTCTCCACGACTGAATTCTCGGTAACGGCACCGAAAACCACGGGGACATCCTTGGCAAAACGATCGCGCGCCTCCAGAACGAACCGCAGTGCTCCGGGCCCGGCGGTTACCACGACGTCGAGATCCATTTGCCCGTACTTGGCCTCGAGAAAGTCCGCAACGCGACGGGAATGGACCGGCGACGTAAAGCGCAGTGTATCGAGATATTCCGTATAATATTCGATGTGTTCGGGCGCGTTTGCCTCCATATACTCGGCGAAACCCGACGCGATCTGCCTGGCGGCAAGAAGCGTGCTTTCGCTTTCATAGACTAGCAGCACGCGCCGGGGCACGGCGGCCCGCGCAACGAAGGCCCCCGCCAACAAGACGATCAAAGTGACGATGACCGCTCGCGGCCGAATTCGCAGCACCATGCCCCCTGGCCGTACCTCATGCATTCCCAACCGGCCTGCCCAAGTATCAGACCCGAATGACAAGCCGATAACAATTCATCGTTGTGCGACTTGCTCGACTCAATTGCAATCCACAAATATTAAGGGGTATTCCCCCTCAAAATACAGCAAAGACCAGCCTCTCGACAAATATTCGGCCGATCCCGTTGGCCCTTGGTCCATCTATCGCTCATGCCGAAAATCGCTGATGGATAGACCATGGGCTCTCCGGCGCAGCAATGCCGGGCCTATCCTTGAGCAATGAACTATGGTGGTCATGAGCGTGAACGGTGTTACACATCCGTCGACCGACAATGACGCGGTAGATAAATCCCCCTCTCCCGGTCTTGCCGATTTCCGCGCGTCGCATGGCGGGCCGTTTTTCGAGTTGCAGGCGCAGCTGAAGCTGCTTCGGGAAAACACGCTTCGGTCTGGAACGAGAGCGATCCTTTTCGTTGCGCTGGCCTGGGGCGTACCCTTCCTGCTCGGAATTCCGCGCAGCTTCTCCCTCGATCACAGCCAGAATGCCTATCTCGCGGACCCCGGAGTATGGGCGAAATTCTTCATCTGCATTGGCGCTTTCATTCTGGCGGAACAGCAGGTCGAGCGTGGCCTGAGGGCCCGACTGGCGCAGTTCGTGCGCGCTCCGATCATCGCGCCGACCGCGACGACGCAGGCCACACGCGACGTGTCGGAGGCGTTGCACCGACGCGATTCGCGCGGAGCGGAACTCGTCTGCCTGGCCGGTGCGATATTTGCAGCAGCCCTGTCCTACTTCAACTTCCACACGGTCGACGTGTCCTCCTGGGCGGTCGAGTATCGGCCTCAAGGCAACAGGATCACTGCCGCCGGCTGGTGGTCGATCTGCGTCAGCCTCCCCCTCTTCGTCTTTCTTTTTCTGCGAGGCATGTGGCGGCACCTCGTCTGGGCGCAACTGCTGCGCCGCATAGCCAGGCTCGACCTCCGGCTCGTTGCGACCCATCCGGACGGCAAGGGCGGACTGGCCTTCCTCGCGCAATATCCGAACGCCTACGTCTTCTTCGTCTTCGGTATGAGCTCGGCAATCGCGGCGGCGATCGCAAAGAACCTCCTGCAGGAAAGTCTTTCGATGACGACATTCAGCATGGTCATGACCGGCTGGCTGGCGATCGTCATCGCATTCTTCGCCTACCCGCTTTCGGCCTTCACGCCTCCGCTCTCCCGCCTGAAGCAGAACGGCCTGACATTGCTCGGCGCTCAGGCGACACGTTACCACCGGGCGGCCGAGCGCAAGTCCGTCGGCCGAAACATTTTCGAAGATCCGACGCCGGAGCCGACGGACGATATTCCCGATCCGAGCAAGCTCTACGAGGCGACCCAGAAGCTCAAAACCGTACTGGTCAGCCGGGAGGCGGTGGTGCCGGTGGCCGCAGCCGCGCTCATCCCTTTCGCCGTCGCCGGCGCAACGAAGCTGCCCTACAAGGAGGTATTTTCCGTGATGAAGAAGCTGCTCCTCCTGTGAGGAGCGGCGTCGATCCGCGCCGATAAAGGCTTCGGGGTCGGCCAAGTCCGATCCTGCACTTTTGAGTGCGCCCATTCCTGGACGTTCGTGTTTTTCAATTCATTCCAACGGGGGCCTCAGTGACGTTCATCCAGTCTCTTCTGCACCAGTCTCCCGAAATCGCGCTGTTCCTGGCGCTCGCGGGTGGGTATTGGATCGGCAAGTTCCAGTTCGGCAAGTTCCAGCTTGGCGGCGTGGCCGGTTCGCTCCTCGTCGCAGTCCTGATCAGCCAGATCGGCGTGACCATAGACAATGGCGTCAAAGCCGTCCTGTTCGCGCTCTTCATTTATGCCGTAGGCTTCGAAAGCGGGCCGCAATTCTTCCGTTCTCTCGGCCGGCAGTCGATACGCGAGATCATCATGGCCGCGGTGCTGGCGATCACCGGCCTCGTTACCGTCGTCGTCCTTGCCCGCCTGTTCGGGCTCGATAAGGGGCTGGCGGCGGGGATTGCCGCCGGCGGCTTGACCCAGTCCGCGATCATCGGCACTGCCGGCGCGGCCATAGGGAAGCTCGGCCTTGCGGCCGAGGAGGCGCAGAGACTGCAGGCCAATGTCGCCATCGGCTATGCCGTCACTTACATCTTCGGCTCCTTCGGCGCGATCATCGTCTGCGTCAACATTCTCGAATGGTTCATGGGCCGCAGCATCCGCGACGACGCGATCAAGGCGGAAGCCGAGATCCTGGCCGGCGCCAGCGTGTACGGCATAGGCGAGCAACCGGCGCTGCCCATGCTGGTCGGGCGCCTTTTCAGCGTCGACAAGGCCGCCGGCAGAACGATCTTGGAACTCGAGGGACAGGGGCCGGCCGCAACGATCTCGATCGAACGCGTCAAACGTGGCGGCAAGCTCATCGGCAACGATCCCGGGCTGAAGCTTGAAACCGGCGACGTCGTGCTTGTCGTCGGCCGGCGTGACGCCGTCGTTTCGGCGGCGCCGATGCTCGGTGGCGAGCTTCAGTCCTCCGAGGGGATGGACGTTATCGTCGTCACGCGCGACGTCATGATCTCCAATCGCGATTTCGTCGGTCATACGGTGGCGGACATCCGCGAGAAGACCACTCCGGAACTGAAGCACGGGATCTTCGTGATCGAGGTCAAGCGCGGCGGGCAGAAACTTGCCCTTGCCAAGGACACGCTGATCGCAGCCGGCGACGTGGTAACCCTTTATGGCACGACCGACGACGTCGTACGTGTCGCAAAGCGCGTGGGGACCACCATCGTCCCGAGCGACAAGACCGATTTCGTCTATCACGGACTGGGGCTGGTCTTCGGCCTTCTCGTCGGTCTGATCGTGGTCCGCCTAGGCTCGATACCGCTGACGCTTGGAAGCGGCGGCGGCGCACTTTTGTCGGGCCTCTTCTTCGGTTGGCTGAGGACGCGGAACATGGCGATCGGCAACATGCCGACCGGCGCTTCGACGCTTCTGCGGGATCTGGGTCTTGCCGGCTTCGTGGCGGTGGTCGGCCTGCAGTCGGGGCAGCAGGCGGTGACGACGATCGCCGAGCACGGCCTCTCGATCTTCCTGATCGGCGTGGTGGTCACCATCCTTCCGCTGCTCGTCACCATGGCGGTCGGCAGATATCTGCTGCGCTATGACAATGCGGCCATCTTTGCCGGCGCCCTGTCCGGTTCCCGCAGTGCCAACCCGGCTTTCGGCGAAATTCTCGACAAGGCCGGCAATTCCGTTCCGACCGTCCCCTTCGCAATCACCTATGCCCTGGCGAACGTCTTCCTGACGCTGCTCGGGCCGCTTGTCGTCGCTTTTGCCTGATCTCGCTCATGAGGGAGAACCCCGATGAAGACAGACTATAGCCGCTATGCAAAACTGAGCCCGTTCGAGCTGAAGGACGAACTGATCAAGCTCGCCTCGGCCAAACAGAACCGCCTGATGTTGAATGCCGGCCGCGGCAACCCGAACTTTCTGGCGACGCTTCCTCGCCGTGCTTTCTTTCAGCTTGGCCTTTTTGCAACCGCCGAGTCGGAGCTTTCCTTCTCCTACCTTCAAAAGGGTATCGGAGGATTGCCCAACATAGAGGGCATCGAAGCGCGGTTCGAGCGCTTCGCCTCTGAAAACCACCATATGGAGGGCGTTGCCTTTCTGGCGCGCGCGCTGAGCTATGTGCGCGACCAGCTTGGGCTTTCCGCCTCCGAATTCCTGCATGAAACGGTCGAAGGCATTATCGGCTGCAACTATCCGGTTCCGCCGCGAATGCTCAGGATAAGCGAGGAAATCGCCAAGCACTACATCGTCAAGGAGATGGTTGGCGGCTTTTTGCCGCCGAACAGCATCGATCTGTTCGCCGTCGAAGGCGGAACGGCGGCAATGACCTACATCTTCAACACCCTCAAGCAGAACCACCTCGTGAAGAAAGGCGACAGGGTTGCGATCGGCATGCCGGTCTTCACGCCCTACATCGAAATCCCGGAACTCGATGAATACGCACTTGAGGAGGTGGCGCTGAACGCGGATCCGGCCAATGGCTGGCAATATTCCGACGAAGAGCTCGACAAGCTGAAAGATCCCGCGATCAAGGTCTTCTTCTGCATAAATCCCAGCAATCCCCCATCGGTGAAACTCGACGACAGAAGCCTGAAGCGGATCGCCGACATCGTCGTCAACGACCGCCCGGATCTCATCATTCTGACGGATGACGTCTACGGCACTTTTGCGGATGATTTCCGGTCGCTTTTCGCGACATGCCCGCAGAACACGATCCTCGTCTATTCCTATTCGAAATATTTCGGTGCGACCGGATGGCGGCTCGGGGTCGTCGCGACGCATCGGCAGAACGTCCTCGACCAGAGGCTCGCCGATCTTCCCGAGGAAGCAAAGGAGGCGCTCGACCGCCGCTATGGTTCGCTGTTGCCGGATGTGCGCTCGCTGAAGTTCATCGACCGGCTCGTCGCCGACAGCCGAACGGTGGCCCTCAACCACACCGCCGGCCTTTCGACCCCGCAGCAGGTACAACTCGTCCTCTTCTCGCTGTTCGCGCTGATGGACGAGGCAGACAGCTACAAGACATCGCTCAAAAACATCATCCGCAAGCGCGAGGCGGCGCTCTATCGCGAACTCGGCCTGTCCCTGGAGGCAGATCCAAATGCCGTCGACTACTACACCCTGCTGGACCTCGAGGATCTCGCCCGCAAGCTTTACGGCAAGGAATTCGCCAAATGGGTGACGAAGAAGTTCAACGGCCGTGAGCTGCTGTTCCGCATAGCCGACGAGACGGGCATCGTGCTTCTGCCGGGAACAGGCTTCGGTACGCAGAAACCGGCTGGCCGAGCCTCCCTCGCCAATCTCAACGAATACGAATATGCCGCGATCGGACATGCCCTGAAGCGGATGGCAGACGAATTCCACGAGGAATACGAGAAGCGCTGATTTCGCTGCTCGTGCGGGCGGCGATGTCGCCCGCACGAGACTGGAATTCTATCGACCTTCGATGCGCAACGGACTTGTCCATGTCGTTTCTGACCGACCCTGTCATAGCCCTCTTCATATCGCTCGCGCTCGGCTATCTCATCGGTCGGTTGAAGGTCGGCCCCGTTCAACTCGGCGGGGTCTGCGGAACGCTTTTCGTCGCGCTCGCCCTGGGACAGCTTGGAGTGCGGATAAGTCCGGATCTCAAGGATGCCGCTTTCGCCCTCTTCATCTACGCGCTCGGCTTCTCGGCCGGACCGCAGTTCTTCGCCAATATCCGCGGCGGATGGCGATACGGGATTTTTTCGATCATCGAGGTTGTTTGCGTCCTCCTGCTCCTGACGGTATCGATCCTCGTCTTTCGCCTCGACGTGGGCACGACCGCGGGGCTCTTTGCCGGTTCGGCGACCGAGTCTGCCGTCCTCGGAACCGCATCGGAAGCGATTTCGCACCTGCCTTTGCCGCCCGGGGACATCGAGCTCCTGCAAGCGAATGTCGCGACCGCCTATAGCCTCACCTATCTCTTCGGCCTCATCGCCATCGTCATCTTCACGACCCAGATCGCCCCGTTGATCCTGAAGGCCGATCTCAGAAAGGAGGCGCAGGAGCTCGCGCGCAAGCTCGGCTCGACCGATGAAGAGGACGACCAGGCGGAAGGCCTTCCCGTATTCGTCGGCCGCGCCTTCCGGGCCGGCCCTGCAGCGGGCCAGACCGTCGGCGAGTTCGAGAAAAGCCGGAACTTTTCCGTCGCTCTCGAACGCGTGCAGCGCCGCGGCGAAATTCTCGAAACGGCGGGCGATTTCCTGCTGGAGCCGGACGACATCGCGTTCGTGCGCGGACGCCGCAACGCCGTGATTGCGGTTCGCGACCGGCTGGGCGACGAAGTGCCGGTTCCCCAGGAGACGAGTTTCGCCCTGACGACACGCGACGTCGTGCTCGTGCGCAAGGAGGCCTTCGGCCGCCAGATACGGCAGTTGAGGCAGATGGCGGCGCCCGAATTGCAGCGCGGCATATTCATCTCGAGCGTCCGTCGCATGGGACAGCACATTCCCGCGCTCTCCGGGACGATCCTCCAGCAAGGCGATATCGTTACGCTCTACGGTCCAGAGCAGGCAGTCTCTCGGGCTGCGGCCGAACTCGGCAAGACGCTGCCACCGGGCGAGAGGACCGATTTCATCTTTCTCGGGCTCGGCATCGTCGTCGGTCTCCTGATCGGCCACTTCAGTCTCACGATCGGCGCGCTGGAACTGACGCTCGGCTCGGGCGGCGGTGCTTTGATCTCCGGGCTTGCCTTCGGCTGGCTCAACATGCGCAGCCCGGCACGCGCCAACCTGCCGGTCGCCGCAGCGGACTTCGCCAAGGAGTTCGGTCTGGCAGCGTTCATCGCCGCGATCGGCCTCAGCGCCGGACCCGACGCGATCGACCTGGCCATGCAATACGGGCTGATCCTGCCTGTCCTGGGCCTGCTCGTCTCTTTCATCCCGGCTTTCGTCTCTTTGCTGGTCGGCTCGAAGCTGATGAAGATCGAAACGCCTATTCTCCTGGGCGTGATCGCCGGGCAGCATTGCAGCACGCCGACGATAAGCGCGCTCGTCTCCCAGGCCGGGAATTCCATTCCCGTGATCGGATATACGGTTACCTACGCGATCTCGAACGTATTGCTGCCGCTCATGGGGCCTGTGGTGGTCGCCCTGGCCATGATGATGGCAAGTTAACGCGTGCCAGGGGAGCTTCATAACCCCGGCGCGTATCTTGATGCAGCCTTCACGTGCACGGCGCAGTGCACCGAAACGAAATGCTCGAATGCGTAAATGGACAGAGGGGAACGCGATGGGAAACCGGGAAGACATCCAAGCACTCGGCAAAAGGATCGGGCAATCGATCATCGGCCAGGAAGCCATGATCGAGCGTCTCCTACTCGGCCTGCTCGGCAACGGCCACCTTCTTGTCGAGGGTCTGCCCGGGCTTGCCAAGACCCGGGCGATCAAGAGCCTCGCCAAGAACCTCGAAGCGAGCCTGTCGCGCATCCAGTTCACCCCCGACCTGCTGCCCTCCGACATCACCGGCTCCGAAGTCTATTTCAGCGAAGGCGGCAAGGGCGAGTTCAAGTTCCAGGAGGGGCCGGTCTTCGCCAATCTGATCCTCGCCGACGAGATCAACCGCGCGCCGGCAAAGGTGCAGTCGGCATTGCTCGAGGCGATGGAGGAACGGCAGGTCACGGTCGGCGGCCAGAGTCACCCGCTGCCGGCCCTCTTCCTGGTCATGGCAACGCAGAACCCGATCGAGCAGGAGGGCACCTATCCCCTGCCCGAGGCTCAGCTCGATCGGTTCCTGATGCATGTCCGCGTCGACTATCCGGATGCGAATTCGGAAGTCGCAATCATGGAGCTCGTCCGTTCCGAGGAAAAGGAGCCGCACGCCAAGAGCACAGAGGCGCAGAAGCTCGCCGCCGAGGTTGTGCTCGACGCGCGCAGGGAAATATCGGAGGTTGCTGTCTCCAAGGCGGTCGAGGACTATATCGTCGCCCTCGTCATGGCGACGCGCTATCCTGACAAGATCGATCCGGAGCTCGCAAGATGGATCCAGGTCGGCGCCAGTCCGCGCGGCGTGATCGGGCTCGACAAGGTCTCGCGTGCTCACGCCTGGTTGAAGGGTCGCGATTTCGTGACGCCGGACGACGTCCAGGCGATCGTCCACGATGTATTCCGCCACAGGCTCGTGCTCTCCTACGAAGCCCATGCCGGCGGAATCACCGCGGACCAGGCCGTGGACCGTATCGTGGAGAAAGTGGCAACCGCCTGATCGGGAGGCCTTGCGATGGCAATTTCTCTGCCCGCATTCGGAAGAACGAAGGAGATCCTACGCCGGGCCGCTGGCGATACGGATGGCGCCTACGTTTCCGTCGACAATCTCGTGGCGCTGGAATCGATCGCCTCCGACCTGACGTTCCTGCGCAAGGCCCCCGTTCGCCGCTTCCTCGCCGGGCGCCATGAGTCGCGCATGCGCGGTCGTGGCCTCAGCTTCGAGGAACTTCGAACCTATATGCCAGGGGACGATATCCGCACGATCGACTGGCGCGTCACCGCCCGCACCGGGCAGCCATTCGTGCGTGTCTATAACGAAGAGAAGGACCGCCCCGCCCTCATCATCGTCGACCAGCGCACCAACATGTTCTTCGGAAGCCGCCGGTCGATGAAATCGGTAGCCGCCGCCGAGGTTTCGGCGCTTTGCGCATGGCGCGTGACGGCGCTCGGCGACCGCGTCGGTGGCGTGGTCTTCAACGACTTGAAGCAGGAATCCATCCGGCCGCACCGGAGCCGTGGGGCCGTCATCCGTTTGGCCGAAACGATTTCGGTTCAGAACAATGCGCTCAGTGCAGGCTCGGATATCGAGAGATCGCCCGGTCAGCTGAATGCCGTCCTCGGCAAGGTCGCAGCCCTCGCCCGGCACGACCATCTGATCATCGTCGTCAGCGATTTCGACGGGCATGGGCCGGCGACACGCGACCTTCTTCTGCGAATGTCCGTCGCAAACGACGTCATCGCCGTTCTCGTCTACGATCCCTTCCTCCTCGATCTTCCGCACCAGGGCGAGATGGTCGTGAGCGGCGGCGCGCTCCAGGCCGAGTTGCAGTTCGGCCGCGGCAATGTTCGCGATGCGGTAGGCAGTTTTGCGCGCAACAGAGGCCGCGAACTGCTTTCGTGGCAGGAAGAGATGGGGCTGCCCATGCTGCCGGTCTCCGCGGCTGAAGAAGTGGCACCGCAATTGCGCACGCTCCTCGGCCAGCTCGCCTGGCGACAAAGGAGGCGGTAGATGGATCCTACCCCCGCGCCCGACCCGATGCTCGACGCCACCCTAAGGCAGATGGCCGATATCGCCTTGCCGCCGCCCGTATCGATGATGCCGGCCACCTGGGGCTGGGCGGCGCTCATCGCGGCGGTCGCGCTCGTCCTCGCCGCGGTCCTCTGGCATTGGCTCCGCCGACGCGCACGGAACCGTTACCGCCGGGAAGCGCTCGCGGAACTCTCCCATCTGGAAAAAGCCATCGACACGCCGGCCGGGCGCAGGCACGCCTTGCAAAGCCTGCCGATGCTTCTCAAGCGCACCGCGCTCGCGGCCTGGCAAAGGGAAACGGTCGCCTCTCTCAGCGGCGAAGGCTGGTCCGATTTCCTGCGCGCATATGCCGGCACGGCAAGGATAGACGATGAAGCCTATCGCTTCTTCGCCGAGAGCGAATACCGCCCGTCGGACCTAGCCTCGGCGGACGAGGCTAAGGCGCGCCAGAGGCTCGCGGCGGCTCGCCAATGGATCGAGGCCCACGATGTACGTCCTTGACCATCCCTGGCTCCTCGTGCTCCTGCCCGCGCCACTTCTCGTCTGGTGGCTGCTGCCGCCATACCGGGAGCAGACGCCTGCGGTGCGCATTCCCTTCTTCGAGGACATCACCAAAGCCGCAGGCATCGGCCCGACGGAAGGCTCGGTCGTGCCGCGTGCCAACCTGCTGCAGAAGATCATCGCCCCGGTCTGCTGGCTTCTGGTGCTGACGGCGCTCGCCCGCCCACAATTCGTCGAGCCGCCGATCGAGAAGACCGAGCCTCAGCGCGATCTCATGCTCGCCCTCGACCTTTCCCAATCGATGGACACGCGCGACTTCAGCGATCCGCAGGGCAACCTCGAGGCGCGGGTCGATGCGGTGAAGGCCGTGGTGGCGGACTTCGTGGAGCGCCGCCCGCATGATCGGCTGGGCTTGATCGCCTTCGGTGACGCTCCCTACCCGCTGGTTCCCTTTACCATGGATCATACGACCGTCCGATCCATGCTGACGGGCGCCTTGCCCGGAATGGCCGGCCCGCGAACCGCGCTGGGCGACGCGATCGGGCTGTCGATCAAGCTGTTCGAGGAGAGCCAGGCGCCCGCCAAAGTGCTGGTGGTCCTGACCGACGGCAACGACACCGCAAGCAAGATGCCGCCCGACAAGGCAGCCGAGATCGCGGGGCAGAACAACATCCGCATCCATGCGATCGGGATCGGCGATCCAAATGCCGAAGGCGAGGAGAAGCTCGACACGGCGGTTCTGCAGAAGATCGCCTCGGAAACGGGAGGGCGATATTTCTTCGGCCAGGACCAGCAGGCGCTTGCAGATATCTACGCGCTGCTCGACAGCATCACGCCGGCGAACCAGAAGACGCTGAGCTGGCGGCCACGCATCGAGCTGTTCCACTACCCGCTGGGTGCCGCCGTTCTCCTCGTGCTCGGCTATCACGGCCTGATGTGGCTGCTGTCGATCCGCGCCGCCCGCAGGCGTAACAGCGAGGCAGAAGCATGATTGCCGATTTCCACTTCCTTCGCCCGTGGTGGCTGCTTGCGGTCCTGGCGGCGGGACTGCTCGTATGGCTCATGCGCCGGCAATCGGATATGCGCTCCCGCTGGAAGCACCTGATCGCTCCCAATCTGCTCGACCACCTCCTCATCGACTGCGGCAAGGTGCGCGGGTTTCGGCCCGTCTATCTGGTGGCCGGTCTGATTGCCCTCTCGGGTCTTGCCGCGGCCGGCCCGACCTGGGAACGCGAGCGTCCGCCCTTCGTCGAAGAAACGGCGCCGCTCGCCATCGCGGTCGACCTCGGCCAGACGATGAATGCGACCGACATCTCGCCGACGCGGCTCGAGCGCGCCAAGCTCAAGGTGCGCGACATCATGGCCAGACGGAAAGGCGCGCGGACGGCATTGTTTGCGTATGCCGGGTCGGCCCATATGGTGCTGCCTCTGACCGAGGACGGGTCGCTTGTCGCCACCTATCTCACAGCCCTGTCGCCCGCGCTAATGCCCGTCGAAGGCAAGGATACCGTTAAGGCGCTCGAAGCCGCCGAGGCGGCCCTGGCCGACGAGCCGGCGCCGGGCACGATCCTGTTTCTGACCGATGGGGTCGAGCAGGGCGTGTCTGCCGCTTTCTCGCAATATAAGGGCCGCAACGACCTGATGGTGCTTGGTATCGGCACCGAAGAAGGCGGTCCCGTGAAGATCGGAAGCGGCGCGTATCTGACCGACGGCACAGGCGCCCGTGTTCAGGCGCGACTCGACGTCGACGCGTTGAAAGAACTCCAGTCCGCCTCCCCTGCGCAGGTGGCGACGGTCACCCTCGATGATGGCGACGTCGACTGGATCGTCCGGCGTATACAGACGTCCTTCGCACAAAGAACGCAGGAGGGTCTTACCCGCTGGCGCGATATGGGCTGGTATCTGACCATCGCGATCGCGATCCTTGTCGCGTTCACCTTCCGCCGTGGTCAGAACGTCCGTTGGCTCGGGGCTTTCGTGGTATTCCTGTCGTTCGCCATGTTCGGCCGGGCGGAGGCGGCGGATTTCGTAGACATCTGGCTGACGCCCGACCAGCAGGGGCAACGCGCTTTCTCCCGCGGCGACTATGCCGCGGCGTCTGAACACTTCGCCGATCCGGAATGGCGTGGTGTTTCGCTCTATCGCGCCGGCCGTTACCAGGACGCGATCGACGCCTTTGCCCAGTCGACTGCACCGGAAAGCTATTTCAATCAGGGCAATGCCCTGATGCATTTGGACAAGCCGGACGAAGCGATTGCCGTCTACCAGCAGGCTCTCAAGCAGCGCGCCGACTGGGCCGAGGCAAAGACCAATCTGGCGCTGGCGGAACGGCGCAAAAAGGAAAAGGACAAGCAGGAAGAGGAAAAGCAGCAGGAGGCCGCCGGACTGGACCCGGACGAAGTACAGTTCGACGACAAAGCCAAGCACGGCAAGGAAGGGCAGGTCCAGGCCGGCGCGCAGACGGCGGAGATGTGGATGCGCAACATCCAGGTTTCGCCGGCCGCCCTTCTGGCCCGCAAGTTTGCGATCGAGGCATCGGAAGGGGACCGGCAATGATGACCCCAGGGTCCCGTTCGTGCCGGCTCATTGCAGCGCTGTTCTGCTGGATTGCTGCCGCGGTCCCGGCCCTCTCCGCCGATCCGCTCGCCCGGGCTGCATTGCAATCGGAGGGAACGCTCTATGCCGGCCAGCAAATTCTCATAGACGTCGACGTGCTTGTCCCGAATTACTTCCTGCAGCCACCGCAATTCCCCGCGATCGACCTGCCGGGCGCGATTGTCACGCTTGACGACGGGCGGGCGCTCAACCTCAACGAAACGATCGACGGGACCTCTTACTCCGGCATTCGCCGCACCTATCGTGTCACGCCCCAGTCGCCGGGCGATTTCACCTTGCCTCCTGCCGTGATCACTTTCGGCTATGCGGCAGTACCCCCTCAGGCCACCCGCGGCGAAGTTACGCTTCCACCGCTTCGCTTCACCGCTCGGGAAGCGCCGGCGAGTGCCGGAGAACGTCCCGGTGTGGTTGCCGCAAAGGTCAGCATCAGCCAGGAGCTCGATCAGGATCCGGCAGCTCTGAAAGCGGGTGACACACTGGTCCGGACGATCGCCGTGCGCGCCGTAGGACTTCGCGCCATGATGATCCCCGAGCCGGATTTTTCGGCCCCGGAGGGGGTGCGCCTCTATCGGCAGGATCCCGCACTTTCCGAAGAAACGGACCGCAACGGCCAGTCAATTGCGGGAATCCGCAAGGACGTTGCAAGCTATCTCTTCCGGGAGCCCGGCACCTATGTCCTGCCTGAGGTGACCCTGAGCTGGTTCGACCCGGCTTCGGCGGCGACGCACTCGGCAAACGCGCCCGCCGTAAGCGTAACCATTGCAGCCGCGGCGCGCTCCCCAGCCATGGCGCCTCCGGCCCCCGAGCCGCAACGCCCACGCTTTGACTGGCTGCATCTGGCTGTGACTAGCGGGGGCGTGTTGCTCACTGCCCTCGTGCTTTGGGCTTCAGCCAACGGACTGAGTCGGCTGGAAGCATGGTGGCAGGAGTGCCGCTCGAAAGAGCAGCAGTCGGAGCCGGCGTTTTTCCGCCAGGTGGAGCAGGCCTGCAGGAGCGGCTCGGACGAGGCCGTCGCCCGCGCGCTCGACGCCTGGTCGCGCAAGGCGGGAGTGATGCCGCTCGAAACCTGGCTCGGCCGTTTTGCCGACGCCGAGACGCAGCAGGTCTATCAGGCCCGGCAGAGGGTGCTTTACGGCCTTGCGGAGGCATCTTCCGGGCCGGTGCGCGGAGATCTGTTCCTTCCGGGGCTGAAAAAGGCACGGACGGTCTGGTTGACGCAAGGGGAGAAGGCGTCCGGGCGACGCGAGCCCGCCTTGCTCCCTCTCAATCCGAACATGCCCTGACTCGAAGAATGCGAAACCGGATCGTCTCTTACGATTCGTCGGATCAATGGGCAGGCGTGCTACTATGCCGGAAGGGATTCGAGGGAGATTGCACGTCCTTTTCCTCGTCCCGCTCTCGCGCGCAGAATCTGTGGGGAGAGTGGCATTAAGTGCGGCATTTCAAAGTCAATTTGCCGGTATTCGTCGGTTCGGTGGCCGTCATCGCTCTGTTCGTCGGGATAGGTGTGATTGCGCCTAAGAGAACTGAAGCGATTTTCGGCGGAATGCAGTCTGCGATCCTGTCCGGTTTCAGTTGGGTCTACCTGCTCGCGGTCGCGATCTTTCTGTTTTGATGCTTTTTCTGGCGTTCAGCCGCTACGGCGAGTTGAAGCTCGGACCGGACGATTCAGAACCCGAATTCAGGTACCTGTCCTGGATCGCCATGTTGTTTGCCGCCGGCATGGGCATTGGCCTCATGTATTTTGCCGTCGGCGAGCCGATGACGCATTTTGCCTCGCCGCCGGAAGCCGAACCGCTGACCATCGCAGCCCAGCGCGAGGCAATGAGCGTAACCTTCTTCCATTGGGGGGCACGCCTGGGCGATATACTCGGTTGTCGGGCTGTCACTCGCCTATTTCGGATACCGGTACAATTTCCCCCTGACCGTTCGATCCGGCCTCTACCCGCTCCTCAAGGAGGGCATTCACGGGCCGATCGGACATGTCGTGGATATTTTCGCGATCTGTGGGACAATGTTCGGGCTCGCAACCTCGCTCGGATTCGGAGTCCTTCAGATAAACTCCGGAATGAACTCTCTGCTGGGGATCGACAGCTGGACCCTGTTCTATTGGGCATGGTGGATTTCCTGGTCACCCTTCGTCGGCATGTTCATCGCGCGCATTTCCCGTGGGCGTACCGCGAGAGAGTTCGTCACCGCCGTCCTCTTCGTACCCGCCATGTTCGCTTTCCTCTGGATGACGGTCTTTGGAAACACGGCGATCTACGTGGACACGACGATCGCCAGTGGCGAACTGGCGCGTGACGTGAAGGCGGACCTTTCGGTCGCCCTTTTCCAGTTCTTCGAATATCTGCCGTGGCCCGCGGTAACCTCGACGCTCGCGGTTCTGCTCGTCAGCATATTCTTCGTGACCTCCAGCGACTCCGGCTCGCTGGTGATCGACACGATTGCGTCCGGCGGAGAAACGGCGACACCTGCTCTTCAGCGGATTTTCTGGTGTTCGCTCAGCGGTATCGTGGCGGCCGTTCTGCTCTCCACGGCGGATCCGGGCAGCGGCGGCCCGGCCATGACCTTGAGCACGCCGGACAAGCGGGCGGTGGAGAAATTCCTGCAAGCCTCCGTGCTTCCGGCACTGGAGGCAGTGGCCAGGGAACTGACGCGCCGGTCTCGGCCGGCTTTGGTCGATCTGGATGCCAAAACTGGAGCACTGACCCTCACAGATGTCCGCTACGAGGCGAGCACCTTCTTTTCGGACGGTAGCCGCAGCTATGACATCATCGGAATGGCGGACAACCTGATCATCAACGATGTTCTGTTTCAGTTCAAAAGATACACGGGCTTCGTACGGTCCCGGAGTCCTCGCTGCTGGCGACCTCGCCCGAAGAGCATAGAACATTGCCAGGAAATCTGAAAAGGAGAGGCGGAAGCTTACCCCCGCCTCTCCCGAAGATCGCAACTGGCTGGAATATGCGATCCTCGTTACTCGTTTGCATTGCCCACCCTGCTGGAGATAGCTCCGGGCTCTGACGAAGCGCATCAGCGGGGCGCGAGACGTTCCAGGTCACCGAGCCGCTTCAGCGCGGCCTGCTGCTGCAACAGGTTGTAGTTAATGCCGCTGGCGTTAAGCGTGCTGCCGGGCTGGTAGGGGTACTGGTCGAAATCCTGGAAGAACTCCTTGATCTTGCTCTGGATCGGCACGAGGAGCCACATGTTTCGGGCTATGAACTCCATGGCGCCTCCGCCTTCTTTCGTCCCCCGTTCATAGGGGTCCATTCGAAGATTGGCGATGTTCGCCCAACTTGGCGTCTCACGCGTGGCTGTGGCGATGTTGCCTTCGCTGTTGACGGCAAAGCTGAGCTTCCAGTCATTCCACCGGATGGCATTCAGGTTGCCGCCCTGATCGAAATAGTAGACCGCTTCGCGGGGCGGCTCCTTAGCCTCGCCCTTCAGGAGGGCGGTGAGGTCGTAGCCGTCGAGATGGACCTTGAAGGTCTTGTCGCCGGACTTGAAGCCCGTCTTCATCTGCTCCTTGACATCAGCGATGCCGGCCGCGGCCGCGAAGGTCGGCATCCAGTCCATCAGCGTCACGGGATCGTTAATCTGCGTGCCCGGCTTCACCACGCCCGGCCAGCGCACCATCATGGGAATGCGAAAGCCTCCTTCCCACGTCGTTCCTTTTTCGCCATGGAACATGGTCATCGCGCCATCCGGCCACAAGGCGAGCTCGGCGCCGTTGTCGGTCGTGTAGAGCACGATCGTGTTCTCGGTGATGCCGAGGTCGTCGAGCTGCTGCAGCAGCTGGCCGACATGGCCATCATGCTCCACCATGCCGTCGGCGTGGATGCCCTTGCCGGTCTTGCCCATGGATTCCGGTTTCAGGTGGGTAAACACGTGCATGCGCGTCGAGTTGAACCAGCAGAAGAACGGCTTGTCGGCCTTCGTTTGGCGATCGATGAAATCCTTCGCTGCCGCGAGGAACTCTTCGTCGACGGTCTCCATGCGCTTGGTGTTGAGTGCTCCGGTATCCTCGATCTGTCCATCCGCGCTCGATTTGATGACACCGCGCGGCCCGAAGTTCTTCCGGAATTCCTCGTCCTTCGGATAGAAGTAGCCTTCCGGCTCCTCTTCGGCATTCAGGTGATAGAGGTTGCCGAAGAATTCGTCGAAGCCGTGGTTTGTCGGCAGATGCTCGTCGCGGTCGCCCAGGTGATTCTTGCCGAACTGACCCGTTGCGTATCCCTTGGACTTCATGACGTCGGCGATGGTCGGCATCCAGTCCTGAATGCCGTGTGGGTCGCCGGGCATGCCGATCGTCAGCAGCCCCGTGCGGAACGGTTCCTGGCCGAGAATGAAGGAAGCGCGCCCTGCGGTGCAGCTCTGCTGACCATAGGCATCGGTGAAGATCGCACCCTCGGCGGCAATACGATCGATGTTCGGTGTACGATAACCCATCAGGCCCATGGTGTAGGCACTGATTTGTGGAATGCCTATGTCGTCGCCGAAGATGACGAGGACGTTCGGCGGCTTGCTGGTGCTTGCCGCCGGTTGCTCCTGAGCCTTCGCGCTGCCCACGGCCACGGCCCCGTTTGCCGCAGCCGCAGCTGCAAGGATCGTGCCGCCCAGCAGGAGGCTCCGCCGATCTATGGAGATGGATTCTTGCGCATTTTTGCGCTTTTCAGCATCTGAAAGGCCCATGCTTCACTCCTTGATTAAACTTGTGCGTCCGAAGCCATGCGGGATCCGCGCGCTTTGGAGCCCGCAAGATTATCGGCCGAAGCATCGAGCGAGAGAAGTTGGACCAAGGGGCAACATGACGGACGTTGCGTCGCCGTTTTGATTTTCGACAGCATCCGAATGGACGCACGAAGGACGCTCCGGACTAATCGGCTACGATTATGAAAACATGCGGCAGCTCTTTCCTCGGAACCTCATCCGTGCTCGTCAGAGGCAATCAACCACGGCGCGTCTGCGCCGTGGTTGATTGCCTCTTCTTGTGCGTCCACTTGGACGTATCCGGGATCGCGATCCGAACGGATCACGCTCAGAATTTCCTCCCCAAACCTGCCACACGTGCGAGATGCGAGGGTTTTTGAGAGTAGTTCGGCATATCCGAGTCGCTTGGCACCGTCGTCAGGGGCCGGACGAGATGGGATGGCTCGACACGTTTCAATTTGAGAATGCAATGGAGGCGTGGCAAGGCAATCTTACAACGGGCCTTCGAGCCCCTGGCGCGGCAGACGCATGGAATCGCAGGCGACCAACCCTGCAGCCTAGGTCCTTATTCTCGGCGCTTATGAATCCGCCTCATGCGCCCGCGTCGCCGATATCATCTGCTATACGGCACGTAACGGAGGGCAATTCAGCTACGTCGCGCGCGTCAAGGTCCAGGGCTCGTCCTCCCGTTTCGTCTTCGCCGCTGGCGAAACCCGGGTGAGTGCGGATGGGAGAACGGGCCGAACCGCGGGGTATTCCTGCTGCCCCGGCTTGCCGTCGAGCGAGCCGCCGGATAACCACGCCACCGCGTACATCGCGGTCATCGGACGCCACCGTCCACCCCCGCCCCGTGCTTGTCACAGGATTGGAGTTGGTGGGAGGCCGTGCCGTATCGCGAGCGACGAGGCGCAGCAGGCTTTTATTTGCAAAACTCCACATCTTAACAGATTCCTTGAAACACCCACGATTTGCGAGTAAAATTACCGCAGCAATTCAAAGCGTTAAAGAACCGTGCGATCTGAGGCGAACGGAGTTGCAACGTAAGCTGCACGCGAGTGGTGACGCTTTGCCAAACTTCACATGTGGAGGTTATCATGCCCAACACTCTGATGGCAGGAAGAAGAAGCCAGGATTGGGCAAATCTGGTCTTAGCAGCGTGCCTGTTCCTCTCTCCCTGGGTCATCGGCTTTGCGGCTGAAGCCGCGCCGACGTGGAACGCCTGGATCGCCGGCATCGTGCTCGGCGCCCTTGCGGTCGCAACCCTTTCGGCCTTCGCCG
>Ga0209281_1000797_pt1 | contig 29424 bp, 45 predicted proteins | sample MedtruBG_FD_187514 | JGI IMG/M metagenome (GOLD analysis project Ga0209281, IMG submission 187514) | Root nodule microbial communities of legume samples collected from California, USA - Medicago truncatula BG (SPAdes) (version 2) | ecosystem: Host-associated > Plants > Roots > Nodule | place... | reverse complement strand
TCGTATTTTCTAACCCATTGGTATACTTGATTATATGAGACTTGATAAGTCTCGGCGGCCTTATGATAATCATTGTTGTGAGCAATACAGTATTGTACAATTTCAATTCTTTCATTTAAAGATGTAGCTCTTCCCTTTGTCATAGATTGCCTCATTCCTTTCGGTGTTGCAGTTATTTCTCTATGACCATTATATTTAATGAGTAATACTAAATTTAGACAAATTGTAAATAATACGAATCAAGAAATGTAGATTAACAAACACTTCAAATAATGTTTGTTAATCTATAGAAATTTCTCCATTACCTAGGACCACAATAGTAAAATTAGGTTCTAGGGAAATTACATCATATTTTAGTGAGTTAGGGGCTAATTGGATAGCCTGTATTATTTTTTGATTTTCATCGAAAAATTGAATGAAAGAAGAATCTGTTTTTGAGAAATTTTGAACAGTATAAAATTTACCTTGTGAAATATTTAAATCACTTACTTTATAAATGCCTTGTTTTAGTATATTTTGAGCAAATACAGACATTGGATTAATAACATTAAGTGATATGCATAAAAAAGTTAAAAATAAAATGATAAATTTTTTCATTAATATACAGCCACCTTTCAAAATTATTGTGGAAAAAACATTTAGGTATTTCTAATAAATTCTATCATTTGAATTTTTATAGAGTGATAATTTATTTAAAAAGATACGATTGATTAAATATCAGCCTGAAGAAATAAATACGTCTCCTTTGCCTAATATTACAATTCGATAATCAGGCTTTAGGGGAATTAAAGTAAATTTTCTTGAGGATGGAGGTAATTTCATATATTGTTGAACTTCTTTATTTTCATCATAAATTTGTAAAAGAACAACATCTTCTGATATATTTTGAGCAGTATAAAGATTATTTGGTGAAATGTTTAAATCACTTGCTTGGTAAATTCCCTCTTTATATATATTTGAAGCAGGTTGATTTACTGCATTAACAGCAATATTAAATGATGAGTATATAAAAACTAAAAAGAGAATAATACAAATCTTGATATTTTTCATAATGTAATAGTCACCTCCTATTTTATATATTCTATTGAATATATAGAATAATACTTGAATATTTTATGTAATTTTGAACTAAATATTCAATGTAATGTGAATTTAATGTTTATGAGCAATATTAAAAAGACTTAATTTACTGCGTAATTCTAAAATTATAGGTAGTATGTAGAAAATGATTTAAGGAATTATCCATATTATTTAATTTTAATAGAAACACCAGGATTAGGATCAGCTATTAGACATTATGTGGTTATAGATAAAAATTTAAGTCCATCAGATCCAGTTGGTAAAAGCATAGGAGACAATGAATTTAAGAGGGCATTAGTAAATGCTGTTGGATAGGTATATAGATTTTATGTTCTTTGAAAATTGAATAATATGGTATTTAAAGATGTGGTACAATAAGGGTGTTATTACAAAATTAACTTATAATAATAACATAATAGACATTATATTAAATTAACATTTCTAATTTATGATTATGAAGTTATATTAAGGAGAATGAATTTATGATGCAGAGAAAGATAAAAATAGGGACGGTTATTTTGATAGGTATTGTTAGTATATTTTTGGTGTATTTTAAAGTTTCTGCTATAGAAAATTTAGATACAACTAGTATTAGTCTTATTATTGATTCAAGTAATATAGAACAATTGCCAAAAAACTTTCGTATGTGTAATAGTGAGATAAAAGATGCAGAGGGACAAGATTTAACTGGACTATCTGAATTAAATATTTCTGGAAGTGGTCAATTTGCAGAGAATAGTCTAAATTCTATGAAAGAGAAAATAGGCAGCAATTCAATAATTGTTGTAGATCTAAAGCAAGAAGATCATGGGTTTATAAATGGCATACCAATAAGTTGGATAAATAAGAAGAATACAGCTAATAAAGAGTTAACTAAAGAACAAGTATTAGATAGTGAAAACAATAGGCTGAGCAGTATTAAAAATAACAAAGAAATATCTATTCAAGATCAAAAATTAATACCTACAAAAGTACAAAGTGAAAAGGAATTAGTTGAGAATAAAGGAATGTCTTATATACGTATACCAGTCACAGATAAAGAAAAACCAAGTGATGATATGGTTGATTATTTTGTACAATTTGTTCAAGCATTACCTGAAAATATATGGGTTCATTTCCATTGTGAAGAGGGGATAGGTAGGACAACTAATTTTATGGTAATGTATGATATTATGAAGAATGCAAAAAGCGTGAGCCTTGAGGATATAATGAAAAGACAAGTTTTAATTGGTGGACAAGACATGCTGCATTATAAAATTGCCTCTTCTACAAGTGTAAAGGAAAGAGCTGAATTTATAAAAAAATTCTATGAATATTCAACTCAAAATAATGATAACTTTAGAACTACGTGGTCTCAATGGTTAAAAACTAATTAAAATTTCATAAATAAATATCAGGTGTAATTGATTAGAATACCGTATTATCCAATAAAAGTTGAATTTGCGGTATTTTTGTTGCGTAATTCAAGAATCCGAAGAAGGTGAAATAAGTTGAATAAATATCAAAAGCAAGTTATTAAAACAGCAAAGAAATGGAACGAATGTTGTAATCAATTTAGATTTTCGAAGATATTGGCAAGACAGTTTTTTTTAAGAAAGTGGAAACAATATAGAATTTGATAACTCACAATTCTAAGGTATGAGTTGTTGTACGAAACACAACAACTGAAAAAAGAAAACTACGCACTAAACTGCAATATCAAACATTAATTATGTTAATGCAGAGTTTGTAAAAAGTGCGTAGTAATTAATGAAAATAATGTTCTTTCAAAATTGAATAATGCGGTATTTGTAAATTTTTAAGCAAGATAATTTTCGATAAAATATAATTTGTAATAAATGTAAAATAATAGTATAATCACTGTAGGAAGTTATAGCATAATTTAGAATATATATATATTAAATTTTAAGGGGGAATTAAATTGAAAAAGATGTTATCTTTTATTTTATCATTACTTATGGTAAGTATTAGTAGTGTTACTGTTTTTGCAGCAGAGCCTACTGTTGAAGAAAACAATAACATTAAAAAGATGGAGGTATCTTTAGGCAATGTTATGGATTTATCTAATATAGCAAATAACTCCTGTACGCAAGTACTTTCGAAAGATTATGGAAACTTAATAAACAAAACAGGTACAGTTACGACCGTTGGACAGTTTGTAGATTTTACAAAATTAATACCAGCAGGTTCGACGATAGCTAGTATAACTATATATTGCCCTACCGATGTGAAAATTGGTCAAGGAAAATACACAACAATTGATAATTTTATTATTAGTAATGGTTCAGATAAAACTGCGGTTAAATTTCTTAGGACTAATACACCGACATCAAGGTGTAAAACAACTTTTTTTAAAGATGCTCAAGCTAATATAAAATGGTTTGTTCAAATACAAGGAACTGTTCTTTCACAGTATACTGGAATGGATGGTATCACTGTATTTGGTGGAAGCAAAATGATTATTGAATATAAGTAATCATTTTAAATAATTATGCTATAACTATTCTTAATCAGTTTTGTTAGTTATTAGAATTAATAAAAATAAATATAAAATTCAAATACCGCATTATTCAGATTTGACGTAGCAAAACATAAAATTTGTTCTTTGAAAATTTAATAATGCGATGTTTACAAAATATGCTATAATTAATTCAATACAATCAAACATGAAGCAGATTATATTTATTTTACGCATGGCTCCAACCGACATTTTTGTGCATGAAATGTCGGATAGACAACTTCTTTTTTATGTAAACTAAATATAGAGAGGAGCGATTTTATGGATTGGCTTGAAAGAATGAATAAGGCATTGGATTACATTGAAAATAATCTTGATGGCAAGATAGACTACACAAAAATTGCACAAACTGCTTATTGTTCGGAATATCATTTTTCGAGAATGTTTTCATCTATTGCAGGTATATCACTTTCGGAATATATTAGACGCAGAAGATTAACGAGTGCAGCATTTGAAATTCAAAAAAATGATATTCGAATTATTGATGTTGCAGTTAAATACGGATACGAATCTGCTGATGCGTTTTCACGGGCTTTCCGAAAGACACATGGAATAAAGCCATCCGATGCTCGTAGCAAAGGGGTTCAATTAAAAGCTTATCCAAGAATATCCTTTCAAATTTCAATTAAGGGAGATAGGGAAATGGAATACAGAATTGAAAATATCGATTTTGAATTGAGAATTGTAGGAAAAAGTAAACCAGTAAAAACAAGCAGAGCATTTAAAACTATTCCTACACTTTGGAACAATGCAAAAAAAGATGGATTTAGGCAGGAATTGATTGATATGTCATGGGAAAAGCCAAAATGCATACTGGAAAGTATTCTTGGCGTTTGTGGAAAAGAAGCCACTATTATAGACGAAGAATTTGATTACTTTATGGGAGTAAGGTATGATGACGAAGCTCCGAGTGGTATGGAAACTCTTATTATTCCACCAAGTACCTGGGCAGTTTTTCCTAATATTACAGATGCATGGAAGCGTTTATATTCTGAATGGATTCCTACCTCTGGTTACGAATTTGCTAATTTACCATGCATTGAATGTTTTTACGGACCAAAACATAAACCAAGACACGAATTATGGGTTCCTGTTATTCCACAATAACTCATTAATATAGGATTATAATTATAGCAACTAGTTGAAGTTAATATTCAATATATTCTTAATAATATAAATAAATAAATAAATAAATAAATAAATAAATAAATAAATAAATAAATAATAATAAATTAAAATATCGCATTTATATGAATTGCGATATTTTTTTGCTACTCAATTCTAATAAATTTTAAGAATATGAGGAGGAATTTTTATGGAAGGATTAGAAAAAACAGAGATATTATTATCATTAAAGGATTTACTTGAAAGAATTGAAAAAGGTGAAATAAATGCTTATGCACATGAAAAAGACGCATTAAAACAAGTAATAGACCAGTATGGAACAAAAGAACGTCCTATGAGTGCATATTTTGATTTAGAAGATTGGCTCTATAATAAAAATGGAAAAGATAAGCCTATTGAAGTTAAAGCTGCTATGGCATAGGGTGGATTATGGGGAATAGAAAAAATGGGTTGCATTGATTGGGATAGTATGAGAAATATGTATGGTGAATTTATGAGTAAGCAAATGAATTTACGATAATTCGCAATACTCAAACAGCATGCAAATTGAAAGGAGAAATTAAAATGTTAGAAGTATCAAGTGTAACTATAGTAACTGGAGCCAGTGATGATTTAATTGAAATATCAGGAGAATTAACAGAAGAATTTAATTGTTATGATTGCTCGGATGGAGTAATGGCATTTAGCAATGGGACATTATTAAGAGTCGATTATGATAAAGATGGTATTTGGATATTTAAACCTAGATTTAAAGGAATTCTATTTAATTTTATAAGAGATGCGTCAGTAAGTGAAGATACTAATGATGAAGTTTATTTTAAGGATGGACTTAAATGGATTACTTTTTCTGATGAAATGCAAACAGTAAGTTAATGCAGAATGTGTAGAAAGTGCGTAGTAATTAGTGCAAATAATGTTCTTTGAAAATTAAATAGTTTGATGTATACTAAATACTTCCTTGAGAATGCATTTTCATAACCGATAAATAAAGGCCCTTTAATGTAATTATTGCATTAAGGACCTAAAAGCATAGCTATTTATATCTTTAATGATATATAGAAATAATGTAGCAAGACAAAGAAATTCCTTACTATTAAATAACTTAGGGATTTTTGTTTTTTCAAACCTCTTTGCAACTTTAGTAAAGAGTAGGAACTGGGGAACATGCAACCTGGCTTATAGATTTCTCATCAAATCCATAAAATACCCATTTCTTTCCGTCCCATCTGTAACCAGAAACTTCTCCTTGCTCTATTCTTGTAGGATAGAACCAGAAGGTTTTTCCATTTTTAAGCCATACATACGTATATTGATTTACGCAATCAATTATATATGAAACTTTGGGTTTTTTAGGTTTAGTTTTTGGCGGTGGGGAATTCGGTGGTCCGTATTCTCTCATATGATTTTACTCCTTTTCAAAGCCTTCTGAATTATAGTATGATGAAAAACATATTATTGTTCATATACAATGACAATAACGAACAAAAGGAATTTGTCTTTAATTCCCATTTTATTTCATTTCATATACTTTACTTGAGATATATACTAGTAATAAAAAAATAAAAGTGTGATTTTTCTTACTACGTAATACTAACATCGAGTGTAAATATTATGCAGTAAAGTGAAACTGAAAAATTAAATAATAGATTAATTATTAGTAGGTGTTATTGAATATAAAAAGACACTAAAAAAGTGCCTTTAAAAGAGGTGGATATTACTGCCAAATTTAATTATCCACATTTCACAATTTCAGAATTATGTACTAAATCATAGAAAATACCAATAATCTACAAGGACTTTAGGCTCAAGAGAATGATAATTGACCAGTACCTAGTATTACAATCTTATAGTCATATTGCATAGGATTTAAGACATATTGTAATGAAGATGATTCAAAACGTATAGATTGTTCTAATACGAGGTCACCATTAAGTATACTAATAAAAGCTTTACCACCAGAAACATTTTGAACTCTATACGGAACATTTGCAAGCAAATTTAAATTATTTATGGTATAGATTCCTTCAGAAAAAGTTTTAGTTTCAGCTACTGCTGATACTGTATTGAAGTTTAGAGATATAAGTAAAAAAACAGAAAGTATAAGAGCAAATTTTTTCAAAATTATAACCACCTTTCATAATTTGTTTACAAGTATTAAATCATTCAAATTTATTATCTGAATTTAAGAAAAATATATTCAAGTTTATAGATAATTAAATTAATACGTAATACTAATATCAAACGTAGTTTGTAGATTTTACGTAGTAAATTAAAAAAAATGTTCTTTGAAAATTGAATAATGCTGTATTTATATAATATGTTATAATTAATAAGGAAAAGATAATTACAGTTAGCAGAAAGGGTGAACTTGATGAATGGATTCGACTCTAATTTTTAATATTTTAAGAAATTGAGGAGAAGAGTATGATTAAAAATTTTAATTTAAGTAAATTAGATTCAGTAATGAAAATTTGGATTGACACTAATATAGATGCCCATAATTTTATACAAAAGGAATACTGGATTAATAATTATGATTTGGTTAAACAAATGTTACCGTTAGCTGATATTTATATATTTGAAGAAAATAATGTTATAAAGGGTTTTATAGGGGTTATCGAAGGAAATTATATAGCAGGACTTTTTGTGAAAAAAGAATATCAAGGGGAAGGCATAGGTCAGAAATTAATAGATTATTGTAAGTCTAAATATTTGCTTCTTAAATTAGATGTGTTTATAAAAAACAAAAATGCAGTGAATTTTTATTATAAAAACGGTTTTAAAGTTTTGGATGAACATTTTAGTGAAGAAACGAATGAGATTGAATATACTATGTTCTTTGGTAATGAATAATTTGAATTATAACAAAATATGGAGTTAAGAAAATACCGCATTTTACAGAAGAAATGAATTTGCGGTATTTTTTTGTTGCACAATACTATTGTGCTGATGCAGCTGCATCCCATAAGAAGATTGCATATTAGCAAAAGACTAATTAATGAGGAGATACAACCTTTAATCCTACTATTCCAACTACTATAAATCCAATACAAATTAGTCTAATTATATCAATAGGCTCTTTAAATAGTATTATTCCTAAAGTTACAGTACCAACTGTACCAATTCCAGTCCAAATTGCGTATGCTGTACCCAAGGGAAGACTCTTTAACGCTAACGATAAAAAATAAAAACTTGCTATCATACCCACTATCGTAAATATACTTGGTATAAGTTTTGTAAATCCTTCAGAATACTTTAACCCTACAGCCCACCCCATTTCAAGTAGACCTGCAACAATCAACATTAACCATTTCATAGATTTCACTCTCCTTGCAATATTTAAAAATTAAAAAAGCTAAGGTGATATTATAATTTTTTTATCAACCATATAAATTTCTCCTTATGAATATTATGTATTAGTTTTACTAACTATTTAGTAATGATTTTGAAATTTCCTCAAATCTTTCATCAGTTATGCCAAGTTTTTTCTTAAATCTTTCATCGTCCATTCTTGCAACAATTATCGTGCTCGGAGATATTTCCTTGATAATATTTTTTATCTTTTGAATTGATTTTTCATCATCGTTATAGTCCTTAATGATAGTAATTTCAAATATAAATTTCCCTTTGTATTGTTTATTAAATGAAACCATATTTGAAATATATTCTACTAACGTATACCCTTCAATCGGTCTTTGGACTTTTTGAAAATCTTCTTCTGTTATTACTTTTATCTCTCCAACGATCTCATCACATTTATTAGCAATTTTTATATATTCATCTCTACCTAGTAAATATCCATTAGAAAGTAGTCTTACTGGTAAACCTTTGACTTTGACAAGGTCAATAATATCACCAATTTTATCATTTACTAAGGCTTCTCCTTTTGAGTTAATAAAGATTAATTCTGCTTTTGTATTTTCTATCATGCTTTCTAGTTCACTCAATGAACTATCTACTTTATCAAATGACTTTTGGGTATCCACTTTATTTTGCGACCTTCCAATAGGGCAAAATATGCAGTCAAAGTTACAATGCTTTTCTGGAAGTATGTTGACTTCCAATACCCTTATTCCATCTTCTATATAAATATCTTTATAACTGAAACCACCCATCACCTTATCCTCCTCAAATTACTTTATTAATACTTCTTTATTGTTAATATCAAGAATTGAAATCTTACATGTTCCACCTAAATTATCCTGTATTGTTTTTCCTAAATCTTTTAAAGCATTCTCAAACTCGTTTAATCTTCTTTCATCAATTAATTCAATGCACAAAAGAGCATTCTCTGTATTTTCAGTGAGCATTGTTCTTACTGATTCGCGCCAATTAAAGCATCTACAAATTGCTCCTTCATTATCTTTATATACTATTTCACCTTCATAAGGTGGTGCGTTTTCATCCGTTCCTAATGTAACAAAATGTTCATTTCCAACTGCCTTAGTCAATCTTATATCCCCAATAAATGTATCGATATCCTCACCACCGCATGGCAATCCATATCTTAATGAAATAGAGTTGTAAATATCAACTAGAGGATTAATAGTTCCTAAATGGTTTCCATTATGCACTCGCTTTAATAATGATTCTATTGATGACCTTGCACCTTTCTTTGTTTTAAATTTTTGAAACGCTTCTCTCCATACTTTTATAACTTCGTTACTGCTGAATTCTGCATTCTTCAAATATTTTAAGGCTTCCTTTTCTGAATTATAAAGCATGTCATTATATTTGTCTTTATCTTTTATAGAGTTATCTATGTCATGGCAAGCAATAACACCAATCCTCGCACTCTGAAATAGGTTCCAAAAGTCATCTTCAATAACAAATTTTTTCATTAAAATATACCTCCTTAATAATAAAAAATAAAAAATAAAAAAGCCATAGAGATATTATTAAATATCTCCCAGGCTTTTATCCTTCCGTGTACACAGTCAACTGTGCGTTTTCTCTCGGACCTGCCAGTTACAAACTGCGGAACCCTAGAAAACTTAAATATATAATTAAATTATAATTTACAATTTTAAAATTGTAAGCTGATTCTAGCATAATATTAATATTAAGTCAATTATATGATTTCCTTAAAAACTCAATTCAAATTTAAAGTTTTCAACTAAATCTATTAATAGCTCTCTTACTCCACGTGGGTCACTTTGAATTTCCAACATAGTTATTATCTCTCCTTATTACTATTAATTAATACTAAGTCATATTAACTTATAACCTATTTTTACAAACAAAAACATTTATGTAATGTTTTATATAGGAATTAAATGCATTTTACCATTGTAAGTTTAAAATGTAAACACTGTTAAATATACAAAAATTAACTTAAGACTTATTGAATATTAATCTAAATTAATGTAGTATATTAATATATAGGAATATATGTTAAGTTTTTGCATTACATTTAAATGATATTTTATTAGTCATATAGATATTTTCTAGTAATATGGATAAGTGACTTAGTATAAAATAAATTTTTCAAATAATAAATAATAAACCCTGCAATTAGTGACCGCTAAATCATAACATTGCAGAGTCCAAGGAAATGCTAACAACTTAATGTTAACAATGTAATTATAGTACATTTATATAATGATGTCTATAAAATACACTATAATTACATAATGTGTAAATTTTGCATTTGGTTTTTAGCATCTCTTTAAGGAGAGAGGGGAAAACATGAATGTTTGACAATGAAATTATGCCACCAAGTGAAAGGTTAAAAAATATTAGAAGGCTGCATCGCATAACGCAAGATGAGATTGCAGAAGGAATGTGTACAAGAAATAATCTAAGTTTAATTGAAAACAATAAGCAAAAGCTAAGTTTTAATTTGGCAGTTGGAATTGCCAATAGAATTAATAAAATTCTCCAAGAAAAGGGATTGAACGTTAAATCGATTACGGCAGATTTTCTAATGAAAGATGAAAACGAACAAGCAAATGAAGTTTTTGCAAAGATTTTGAAAGAATTAGAAGGAATGGAAACAATAGATCTGGCTGAAAAAAAGTTATATAAAGCAGAAATACTACTAGAGAAATATAATATTTCAGATATAAAAAAAATAGAACTATATAAATTTATGGCTGATATTTATTATAATAAATATCAGTATGCTAAGAGTAATGAAATGTGTAATACTGGACTAAAAATATGCATTAATTCAAAAAATATTGAAGCAGAAGTGAATATGTATATATATATAGCTAGAAATAGTATAAAAACTTTTCATCATAACGAAGCTTTAAAAGAATTAGATTATGCAGAAAGATTAAATAATAATATATGCAATTTGGAATTTTGTGAACTTATATTTTATAACAAGGGTCTGGCATATAAAAAATTAGGCGAGTATGATAATGCTTTAAAATATTTAAAGATACTAAAAGAAAGACGTATAAAAAATCAGAGTCTACTTATAAAAGCGAGAATAGTGTATGCAAATTGTTTGAATGAGCAACATAAATTTAAAGAAGCAGAAAAAGAATATATTGAAACATTGGACTTAGCCAATGAACTTGGAGACAAAGATTTTATAGCATTAACTTATAAAAATTTATCAGAATTGTATTTAAATGAAAAAAAGTATAAAGATGCAGCAAAATATATACAAGATTCTTTAATGTGTACTCCAAGCAACGAGTATCTTAACGAGATTAACTATTTTGCTGCGAAAGTGTTTCAAAACTTAAATGAAGATGTTGAACATTATCTTTTACGAGCATTAGAGATATGTCAAAAAAAAGATAACGAAAATATAGATTTAATTGAAAAAATAATTTATGAGCTAGTCTTGATTTATATGAAAAGAGAAGATGAAGAAAATATAATACTAATGACTCAAAAAGTAGAGGAGTTAAATATAGACTGGAATTTAATTTATCTTGAACTCGTAGAGTATTATAGAGAGAGAAAAAAGGAGAAAAGTGAATATTTAAATAAAAGATTAATAGATAAAAATAAGCAAATTAAAAAAATTTAAGAAAAAAATTTTTAAAATTGCAAATTTCATTATTAAGCTACAATGGTAAGAGAAAGAGTTGTCGACTGCCTTACGTTTTAAAGGAGGTGAATTTATGAAAAAAATTATATTATTAGTAATAGCAGGAACAATGCTAATATCTAATATTGCGTTTGCTTCAACAAAAACAGCAAATACAAATAGTAATAAGACGGTATCTACTGTAAGTCAAAATGGCTGGATTTATTTAAACACAACAGACCCACATTAATAAAAATAAAAAAATATGTTACAAAAACAATGCTAAAAATTCGAAGAAGGTAAGTGGAATTTAACCAAGTTCACTTACCTTTTTAAAATTTTACAAATATTAGAGATGGCAATATAATTTATTTAGATGGTAAGCATTTAAAATAAATAAGTAAATAAGCAGATAGCATTAAGGGTGGAAAATGAAATTTGTTGTTGTCTTAATGCGAACACCAGTTTGTATAAGGTAAAAACATTCTAAATTTATATCTCAAAAGTCTTTTTGAGAGAGTATGAGATGTTTTCTTAACTTTTTAAGTCTTTTATTCAAATTATCGCATTCTTTAGTAATATTATATTTCTTAAGATAGATAAGACCTGAAAAATGCTATAAGTGTAAAGGTAGGATAAATGCTTTATATGAAAATAAATCTATAGTAACCTACAGTTATTTTACACTATTATCAGGGGAATGGAGGAATTAAAGTTGAAAAATAATGAAGCTATTTCTAAGCTTAATCAAGCTATGGAAAAAGCTAGGGCAGATCTACACAAGGCTATTGAAATATATGGACGGTGTTCTAATGAGGTGGTAATTGCCAGTCAAAAATTAGATACATATATAAACATGAGCATGAAAAGAGAAGTTTGATTTTGAGATAGATATGTGGAGACACATGTTAAACATAGCAATAACCAACAATAAAGAATTAAGTTATGATAATATATTAAAATTAAGTCAAAAATTAGATGAAGTGATTGTTAATGCATGCAAAGAACGACTCAATACAAACAATGAATAATATTTATAGAAAGGCGAGGTTTTGATGGTAATTAAAGAAGCAATAGAAATATTTAGGGAAGATACTTCAATCGAAAAATTTAAAAAAGAAATTGAATTATTAAAAAGTGCTGGATACAAAATATCTAAGGAAACCAACGATTATGTATGTTTTGGTCAATCCACAACAAGTAGTTGATTCAGATTTAATCATTAATAAAAAAAATGCAAGTAAAAATATAAGAGAGTCAAAAAAGAGCCACAAAGGAGCCACTTTGTAAATGATATATTTTGTTGCAACACCATTAAACCTATTCATCCAATTCTTTAAATTACTGTGTAGAGCATTAAGATGGGTAACTTTTCAATATCATTCAATATAGACTTCACATTTGGAATAATTTAACCTCCTGAACACTAGTTATAACCTATTTCTTTAATAAATATACATTTTCAACATTGATTTAAAACATGGCCTTAATAAAAAAAGACATGTCAAAAAAATAGAAGCTTATCCTCGAAAGGATAAGCTTTTATAGTTTGTACGTTATATTTTGTGGCAGATATAGTTATATTAATGGATAAAGTTAATATACCTATTCCTAATAGATTCATTTCATAAGTTTTATAAATGTAAAATTGGTATCATGCTTATATAGATAGTTAATGTATTGTTATTCCAGTAGATGTATTATTGAAGGACATGCTATTTTTCTTAAGTGATATTTGGGAACCTAATCCACCACCACAAAAAGGACAGGCAGACAAGCAAGTACAATAACGCCCTCATTAATAATTGTTGTGGTAATAATAAATCAGAGACAGATATCAAAAATTAATTATGTTAATGCAGAGTTTGTAGATTTTGTGTAGTAAATTAAAAAAATGTTCTTTGAAAATTGAATAATGTGATATTTACAATAAATTTTATAATTTTTACTTTGTATAATTTATTATAATTTAGTTGACAATAAATTATAATATTAGGAAAATGCTAAAATTGTGAAGAATTTTAAATTCATATTAGATGTTTTTTATGGAGGATAAAATGAAAATCTTAAAAAGAATATCATTACTTATTACAATTATATTTTTTGTTAATACTATATTAACAGACTATAGTAAAAAGGTTATCAGCACTGCTTCAGCAGAAACAAAACCTGCAAAAGTAGCTGTATTCTTATTAGATTTTACTGATGATCTTATTTCAGAAATTGGTAAAAATTTAGAAGATATTCAAAAAGAAAACCCACATAAGGTTGAATATACATTCTATGATGCTAAGTCAAATCAAGATATCCAAGATGAACAAATTTACAAAGTACTAAATGAACATACTGCTGATCTTATACTATTAAATATAGTTAATAGGGGAGATGCAAAAAAAGTTATAAATATAATAAAAGAAAATAATATTCCAGTAATTTTATTTAATAGAGAACCAGTTACATCAGTGCCTATACAGTCTTATAGTAAAGCATTGTATATAGGAACAGATGGAATGCAAGCAGGTACTTTACAGGGAAAAATGCTTGTTGATGCATGGAATGCTAGTAGACAATTTATTGATAAAAATGAAGATGAAATAATGCAATATGTTATGTTGGAAGGTGAGGGTGATAATACGGAAGCAATACAAAGAACAAAATACTCCGTTTCAACAATTGAGAACGCTGGAATTAAAACACAGGAAATTGCACTTAAAATTTGCGATTGGCGTGAAGATTTGGCTTATGATGCCACAAAAGCATTGTTATATAAATACGGAGATGAAATTGAAGTAATAATTGCAAATGATGATACTATGGCTATAGGTGCAATTAAAGCATTACAAGAATTCGGATACAATAAGGGAGATAAATCTAAAACAATTCCAGTTGTTGGAGTTGATGTAACACCGGAGGCTAAAGAACTCATTGAAAAAGGATATATGTTAGGTTCAGTTTATCAAGAGCCTAGAGATTATGCAGACGCCTTGTATACTTGTGGAATGAATATGATTGAAGGAAAAAGTCCTATTGCAGATACAAAATACACACTTGACGATACGCTAGTTTCAATTCGCCTTCCTCACAAGGGTTATTTTTACAAAAATATATTTGTTGAATAATATAAAAATAAATAACGGATTAAAATATCACATTGTTTAGCGGAAGTGTGATATTTTTTCTGCGTAATTCTAATATTAGACATAAAAAAGCCCCAATAAAGGGGCAAAAACTAAAAGTTTTTTATAAAAAAATGGACACAGTTATTAATTCAAAGTTATTATGCTTAAAAATTAAAAAAATATTCAATAATTTATTTTATAAACAAATTGTAGATTTAATGTATCAAGTAAACAATGAAAGGATGATGGAATTTAAAGTGGTGAGGGCAATATTATATTATCTCATATTATCTATAATATTAATTATTTCTACTTTATATTTACCAATTTATTTATACAAAGACTATGAAAAACATGATTACTGGTATCTTGAAATGGGTAAATATTATACATCAATAAAATATGTAGTGGGAATGTTCATTTTATAGGTTAACGTTGCACAATACTAGATTTCTAGGAATCAATAGAATGAAAAAGCCCCCATTGAAGAGGGCTAAAAAAGAATAATAGGATTTAGGTAATGAAACCATTATTATTATATGAAACTATTACTAAATTAATGAACAATACTAAAACAATATGTAGAAAGGGTGAAACAGTAATGGAAAAGGAAAAGAAGCTTAAATTACATCAAGCAGTATGCTCTGCAATGGGAGCATGGCAACAAGGCGAAAATGGAGAAATACAAGTTGATAATGGAAATATAAGCAACTTGATTAATGATATTGCAGATGATATAGAAGACTTTTGTTGTTCTTTAAATACTGATATTAAACTAAAGGATATTGTAGGAATAATAAAAACTAGCCAGATAGTAAAAATTAATAATCATGATACAGGAGAAGAGTATTGTCCAAGCTATAGAGATTTAACAGTATATAAAGATTATTACGTTACCGAAATAAATGCTGATGATAAAAAGTTAATTATAACAATAATGTCACAAATTTAGTAGAAAAAGTGAGATAGAGCAATGAATAAATTTCAAAAGATAGCTTGCAACTTAGCAAGATATGAAATAAATAATCCCAATTCAATTCACAAGGAAGAAACATTTAATCAGATTAGAAATAATTATTACAACATAAATATGAAATCTAAAAGAGATGTTAAGGATGCTATAGGTTTTAAAAATTTTATCAAGGGAAGGGAGTAGAACAATGAAAGTAGTAGTTGAGAATATTCCACAAGATAAGTTTTGGTATATACAAAATAAGATATTGAGACTATTAGTGGAAAATGGATTTGAAGAAGTAGAAACTATTCAAATGGAAGATACATTGAGTGCAGATCTTATGGGAATTGAATTAAGTATTAAAAGAGATGAAAGTAAAAAGAAATATATTACTTCATCAAGTGTATGTGGATAATGCATAATACTAATTCAGGGTTTCATGTAATAAAAAAAGCCCCTTTGTAGGGGCTAAGAACCTAAGAACGAATGGAGATAATTTAATCACTAATCATTCTTAGTATATGAATATTTTAAAGGAATATTCATAATAAAAAATTATTATAGACTATGTAGATTTGACGTAGTAATTAATATAAATTATGTCCTTTGAAAACTGAATAATGTGATATTTACAAAATATGCTATAATTAACTGGAAGATAAATAATAATTTTGAGAGTTGAGATGATAAAATGGATTCACAGGTATTTTGGAATGCAATAGGAATGTATAACAGACAAACAATTGTAATGCAAATAATTCTTTTGATTTTTATAGTTTTAGCAATTATTTTATCTTATAGCAAAAAGATTAATTGGATTGCAATTGTTGCACTTGGTATCGCAAACTTATTTATTGGAATAGCATTTTTTGGGTTATATGGAGTGGAACCAATTCAAAAATATTTTGCATTACCATTGTATTTGTGCTGTGGCATGTTATTTTTAGTTGAGAGTATTAAAAATAAAGATGACTTTCTTAACAAACCAAACAAATGGCAGATTATTTTAATAATATTATATGCAGTGTATCCTTTCATTTCTTTTGCGTTGGGAAATAGATTCCCCCGGTTAGTAACATATGTAATGCCATGCCCGATTATTAGTCTTAGTATAGCTGTATATTCATGCTATCATAAGAAAAATAAAATTCTATTAGTTCTGTTAACTATTTGGGGATTAACGGGAATAAAGTCGGTAATTTTCAATGTTTATGAAGATATTATTTTATTAGTATGTGGAATATATGGTATTTACCTAGTTTACAAAGAATATAAGAGTACTTAGTCTTAATAAATAAAATTCCAATTTGTAGGTTGGTTATAAATGTTATTATTATATCTAAAAATTTAATGTTAAATTAGAATATCGCACTATTCAGAAAAAAGAATAGATTTGCGATATTTTTTATTTAAAATACTACGCAATACTACTAACTGATGCAGCTGCATCCTATAAGAACATTACGTATTAAAGTAAATAAGAAGCGTTTAAAAGATATGCACTATAAATAATAAGGACAATATATAGATTTATTTTTACTTAAATTTATATACTATCCCTTTATTTTATATTATTTATAATCTGATTTATCAAGTTTAATTTGTTTTTCACCCCACCGATATAGTTCATTCAAAGTAGGAAGTAGCTCTTTTCCTCTTTCTGTTAAAGAATATTCAACTTTAGGAGGAATCGTCTCATATTGAGTTCGTATAACAAGTTTATGTGCTTCTAATTCTTGTAAAGATTTTGTAAGCATCATATAAGTAATACCTTTTACTCTACGTTTTAATTCATTATATCTAGTAGCCTCATTTTCAAATAAGTACCACATAATAGGTAATTTCCATTTTTGACCCACAATATCAAGTGCATATATAATAGGACATTTTATCTCATATACATTATCACTAGGTAATCCTACCTTATAACCTATATTATCATTCATACTTACAACTCCTTTAAATCCAATAGTATCTTTTTTATACTATCACAGAAAAAACTGCATACTTGTACATTTATTCGTCTATGATATATTAATTGGAACAGAAAAATTAAAAAATATTGAGGTATTAATATGAATTTTTTACAATTAGCAAAAGAAAGATATTCAGTAAGAAAATTTAGTAACAAAAAGTAGAAAAGGAAAAATTAGACTTGATTTTAGAAGCTGGTAGAGTTGCACCAACAGCGGTGAATTATCAACCACAACGAATACTTGTTATGGATAATGAAGATAGACTAAACAAATTAAGTTAATTCAATGTTGATCATATCAGTGTATTCTTAAAATCACAACACATTGATATATCACATTTAAAGTAAATTTAAAATATGAGAATATAGAAATAGGAGTGTTACTATGAAAGTTTATGCTATTAATGGAAGTCCAAGAAAAAACAATAATACAGCTACATTACTAAAAAAGGCTTTAGAAGGAGTAAAAGAATCAGTAAAAGATACAGAAGTCGAAACCGAAATAATTAATTTATATGATTTAAAATATACTGGATGTAAAAGCTGCTTTGCTTGCAAAATGCTTGACGGTAAAAGTTATGGAAAATGTGTAATAAAAGATGATGTTCATGAAGTTTTAGAAAAACTATCTCAAGCGGATGGTATTATCTTTGGTTCTCCAGTATATTTTCACGATATATCAGGTCAATTAAAGTTATTTTTAGAAAGATTATTATTCCCTTATTTAGTGTATGATAATAACTTTACTTCACTTGCACCAAAAAAGATGCCAACAGCATTCATTTATACTATGAATGTTACAGAAGAAGTAATGAAAGAAGAAGGCTATTTATCAACTTTTAATAACATGGAATTTTATCTTGAAAAGCTATTTACAAAACCATCAGTTATGTATTCAAATAATACTTATCAATTTAATGATTACTCAAAATATAAAGTTGAATGCTTCTCTGAAGAAGAAAAAGCAGAGCATAGAAAAATACAATTTCCCTTAGATTGCGAAAAAGCATTTGAACTAGGTGTAAATTTAATAAAGTAGTATATTAAATTATGATGAAATTTTCTTATACTTAATCATAACGGTTTTTAGAAAGTTCTAATAAATAAGGAAGGGAAGTGCGCGCTATCTCCCCAATTGTGCTAATTATAAAAATTGAGGTTTAAATAGCTTGTACTTCCCATTGATTGTTGTGGCCTACATCAGCAAGGAAAATAAATTAATATGGTATTTGAAAAGTTGTAAGTTAAAAAAATTATGAACAATGTAATGTTAACTTGACATCAAACTTGGATAAGAATATACTTTTGTGTAAGGTAAACATGACAGGAGTGATTGTTAATGAAAAACAAATTAAAAGAATTTCGTGAAGCTATTGGATTAACACAGGAACAATTGGGAGAGCTTGTAGGAGTGTCAAGACAAGCAATAAATTCTATTGAAACAGAAAAATATGAGCCATCTATATGGTTAGCTTATGATATTTCACAAATATTCCACTGTCCCATAGAAGAGGTTTTTCTTTTTGAACAAAGTGAAAGAAAATCAAGAGCACAATTAAGTCGGAGGGTAATATAAATGGCATTAAGGAAAATCAGGATTTTTGGTGATGAAATATTAAGAAAGAAAAGTAGAGAAGTTGAGATTGTAGATGAAAAGATAAGACAGATTCTAGATGATATGGCAGAGACTATGTATAATGAAGAAAATGGTGGTGGGTTAGCAGCACCACAAATAGGTATACTAAAAAGATTAGTTGTGATAGATATGGGAGAGGGACTTATAAAATTAGTTAATCCAAAGATAATTAGTGAGGAAGGTAGTCAAGAAGTTATTGAGGGATGCTTAAGTAATCCTAATGTATTTGGAAAATTATTAAGACCCCAAATAGTAAGAGTACAGGCACTTAATGAAAAAGGTGAAGAAATAATATTAACAGGTACAGGAGATTTAGCGAAATGTTTCTGCCACGAAATTGACCATTTAGAAGGCATTCTTTTTACTGATTTTGTTACTGAATATATAAAATTATAATAGATATAAAATTTTCAGATACCGTATTATTCAAAATTGAATTTGCGGTATTTTTGCTGCACAATTCTAATATCAAACGTAGTTTATAGATTTGACGTAGTAAAATAAAGGTGGAAGTTAAATATCACCTCCAACTTTATCAAACCAATATTCATTTTATGAAGTTTATAGAAAAATCTTGAATTGTGAGTAAAACTAATTTATTAGAATCCCTGCTCCAGTATAATAATAGTTAGAATTCCGATCTAGTGTAAGCTTATTATTATTTTCAATAATAAATTTTTCCCAAACCACATGATCTGTACCATAGACAGAATCTAAAATTTTAAAAGTAGAATGATCTAGGTTATATAGAGAATCTAAAAGCTTAAATGTATCATCCTCATATTTAATAAGCATGTAATGTAGTGCTGTAGTCATATATCCTATACTACAGATGATGATTGCATATTTATTAGCGTCTGTTTTAACTTTATCAAGGACGTTTATATTTTTAGTAGATACGTTAAGACTCTTTGCTATTGACATAACGGAGCTATTGTTTAACATACATGTATAAGAGTATGAACTCCAACTATTACTTAATTCGTTGGAAATTTTTTTTGGACTTGAATAAATTTCAGGAATACCTATATTGTTTGAACCAACTTGAATTTTTTTATGTATATTAGCAACAAAGGTTCTATCATTTATAGATTGAGCTTTAGCGGTTTCCCATAAATAATAAGCAATTGAGTGTGCACCACAACTATTGCTTTCTATAGTTTGAGAAATATATGGTTTCATAATAAAATCAGTCTCCTTTCAGATATAGCATATTAATTTAATCACTATAAAAATTATAACACTTATTTTGTACAATAAAACCAAAATTTTGTATTTAATGGAAGTATAATCAGAATATTAATATCATCCTATTCAGTTTGATTTTATTACATAATTCTAATAATTGGTTGACAAAATTATATGAAAATCCTAAGAATTTAACATCGTTATTTTAGATTAATGGAGGAATGATAATGAATAAATATCTAGGCACTTCAATTTGTGTAGGCTGTTGTGATAAGATGGCAACATTTCATGGAGGCCATGTAATGGGTAAAGACAGAATGGCTTTAGGAAACTTGGTAGATATTAAAATATTAGCAGGATGGTGTTCAGAAGAATGTTATAACAGTCATACACCCGACAAAGACGGTTGTTATGGAAATTTTAATAGAATTAAGATGGGTCCTGTTAAAGATTGTTTTGAAGAGATGTTTGGAAAGAAACAATAATTCACAATTCTAAGTGGCTCGGCAGTTATAGATTTTGTGCAGTAAATAAAAAAATGCTCTTTGAAAATTGAATGATGAGGTATTTGAAAAAAATGATATAATGAGGACGTATTTATATATATTAACTAATAAGAGTAAATTAGAATGTAAGAAAGTGAGAATGAAATCATGGAAAATAAAAAATATCTAAGCCCACAAAAAGCGTTATTAGTTATAGATATTCAAGAAGATTATACTGGAATAACCGCAAAGGCACCATTTCCCTACAAAGACTCTGAGAAATTTATTACAAAAGTCAATAAGATAATAGAGGAGGCTTCAAAAAAGAGTATTGTTATTGTATATATTCGACAGGAATTTGATGGCTTTTTTGGCAGGACATTATCGAGAATTGTTGGTCATGGAACAGCTATTAAAGGAAAACCAGGAACTGAATTTGATAAACGAATCAATATCACGTCAAACCATTGTTTTTCAAAGCTTATGCCCGATGCGTTTTCTAATCCTAAACTTGAAGCTTTTTTAACTGAACAACAAATTAACGAGCTATATCTTGTCGGACTAGATGCAGCAGGATGTGTTTATTTTACAGCAAAGGGAGCATTAAAACTAGGATACAATGTTTCTATTATTAAAGACGGTACTGTCTTATTAGCTGAAAGCAAATGGGATAACCTTTTGAAGAAGTTTAAACGGGAGGGTATTACTCTTATATCAAGTAGCAAGTTTTAAAAATAAATATTAATTTACATTATTTATTTTGATGAAAAACATTAGTAATTAAAATTAAATATAGGAAATAGTTAGTTAGAATACGGCATTATTCAAAATTGAATTTGTGGTATTTTTCTGCGCAATTCTATTAACTGATGCAGCTGCATCCTAAAAGAACATTGTGAATATTATACTCATTTTTTTAGTTGAAATCTATTTTAAAAGTATCTCTTTAGATAAATATATATGTTCCATTATATGTCCTATATTGCCTTCTCCCGCAAACCTTGAAACATCAAAAAAATTTTGATTTATTCCTTGCCACTCTAAGTCGTTTTCGTCTCCATATACGGCAAACTCCTTATTTAAACGCCCAACATATACTTCAACCTTAATGCTGGCTAAATAGTATGTAAAATCCATTAAATGAGTTAATATAATGTCGTTTTTAGAAACACCGGTTTCTTCCTCTAATTCACGATAAGCGGCACTCAATCCATCTTCACAATTTTCAATTTTTCCTCCGACTAAATTGTATAAACCTTTATATGGATTTTTTCTTCTCTTACACATAAGTACATGCTCGCAAGTGCTATCAAAGGCAGCTATTACATTAAATTCTATATTCATTTTTACACTCCTTGTATATAATAATTTTACTTCGTATAAATTTACTATTGTTCATTAGATTATAGTTTTTTATAGTATTTATTATAACATAATTTGCCAAATACCATACATATTATACATACATTGGCTCTCTATTAGAAACTGAATTAATAACATGTCTTGAAGGAAAAGATGATAAGAGTTACGTAATTCCAGATGGTGTAATTTCTATAGAGTAGCGCATTTGATAATTGTTATAGTTTAGCAAGTATAACAATTCCAGATAGTATAGAAACTATAGGAAAAGATGCATTTGAAATAAATACAAATACTATATTTAATGTGGAAAGTGAAGAAATGAAACAAAGTTTAATTATAGATGGTATTAAGGCAAGTAAAACAGTATTAAATTCTCAACCAGAAACAGTAACTGAATAGTGTTATATTTACAGAAGATGTTATAATTAATAAAAAGATAAATTGCAATTTATCAAGAAATTTAAAATATAAGTTATTTATATTTTTCTAGTTAGGAGTGTGAAATTTTGCTGAAAGAACGTGTTTCTTTATCAGTTGAAAAAATAGGTATGAAAAGACTTCAAAATCCTATTTTTTATAATAGTCCTATAGGTATAAGATTTGAAATAAGTGAGCCATGGGGCGAAGTATATTGTGATGATAAGTTAAATCCTAAATATGTACAAGCAACTTATGAAAAAGTTTTTACTATTTATCAGAACATGATGTGTAAATTTGACACTCTTCTTTGGACAATATATCCAAATGAGTATAATGGTAATAGTATAGATTTACTTAATAATTTTATGCAGATAACAGAATTATCTTTACCGCAGGAGAAATATTCTGAGATGAATTATTTAGAAGATGATAGTGATGGGCAAGTAGAAAAGATATCTTACTATTGGGATTTAAGAACAAACTTTATAAATATAAATAAACTCTTAGAAGAAATAATTAAAGCTGACCTTGGTGGATTTGAAGCACTTGTATCATCTATATTTTTATTTGACACTAAGTTGAATGTATTATTCCATTTTTATGATGATAGAGGATTAGATATTGTCTCTGAAAAAAGAGAAACAATTTATTCACTTTATAAGAATTATAATGAATGGATATTAGATTATGATAGAGAACATATAAATGCAGTATTTACAAAAAAATAATAATTTAAATATCTCAACATTCAAAAGAAGTTTACCATATTTTAGTCGCAATTCTAATCTATTTTTTCATAAACACAAATAAAAAATAGAAGCTCATTCTCAAAAGGATAAGCTTCTATCTTCAAAATTCAATACTAAGCAATATCATACTTAGTGATTTTTCTTTTATTTAAAAGGTTGAACTTTTTCAAACGTGAATAATTTAAATTTCAATTCCAAACAATAATTATAAAAATATTTATCGTTTTGAAGGAGATTTTTATTTATGAAAAAAATATTCACTTTAATTGTTATTATAGATCTTATTGGAATAATAATTGGATGCGGCATAGGTATAGGTAATAGTGAAACTACAATGGCAAATAATTCAATAGAAAAAGATGAATTGAAAACAATAAAAGAAAACGGCGCATTAACTGTTGCTTCAGCGCTACACGATATTCCATTTTATTATATAAATACTGAAACAAATAATATAAGTGGAATTGATGGCGATATTATAACTGAAATTTCAAAGCGACTTGGAACTAATAAAATTGAAATTAAGGAAGCACTATTCTCAAATTTATTAGAAAAATTAAATACTGATGATAGTATAGATATGGCAGCTGGTGGAATATATATAACTCCTGAGCGTGAAAAGCTAGTAGCATTTACGGAGCCATTGTATAAAGAATCAGAAACTGTTATTGTTCCAAAATTTTCAAAAATTAATTTTATGAATGATTTAAAAATTGCAGTAGTTGGAGTAGAAAAAGGAACACTATTTGAAGATTTAGCAAAAGAATGGGAGGAAGATAACTTAATAAAGGATGTAGTTATTTTCGAAAATACATCTGAATTATTTAACTCTATAAATAACGGGAAAATTGATGCAGGTATAGCTGATTCTGTTGTTGTGAGCTACTTTTTATTAAAGGATAAAAATCTTTTATTAAGAACGCTAAAAGACTATACTCCTAAACTGCCTGGAGCTATAGGAATAGCAGTTAGAAAAGATGAAATTGTTTTATTAAATGCATTAAATAAAACAATTAATGATATGAAAGCAGATGGTACATTGTATGCTATTCTTGTAGAGAATGGATTAGATAAAAATAATATGATTGGAAAATAATGACACAAGTGTATCCTAACATATATTTCTATTAACTATCAATGAAAATAAAATTAAATTAGTAAAAAGAAAGGAATAGATATGAGAACTGAATAAATTATTGAAAGGCAACCGAATATTTTTTTAGAAATAAGGCAAGTATTATAATAAAAGATTTTCGGAGGAATTTAAATGAGTGTAATAGATAATTTATATAACTTAGCTTTAGTCTTATTAAGGGGATGTATTATTACTGGGTTGGTAAGTGTATTTTATATTGTAGGAATGATAAGATATGCAAAAAAAGAAGCAGCTCTTATTGAAGGGTTACAAAAAATAGAGACTAGTAATATGAAGCATAAAGAAAATATTTAAGTGATTAAAAGTGTAGCAGCATAAAAGAGTGTTGTTACATTTATTTTTTTATATTGGAAAAACAATTAAGGAAGGGAAGTGCAAGGTATTGCTCAATTGTGCTAATTATAAAAATTGAGATTTAAATAGCTTGTACTTCCCATTGATTGTTGTGGTCTACGGCAACAAGGAAAATAAATGTCCAAGCCCTTTGGTCTTAGAAATTTGAATATATGATTGGCGCTGCGCTCCCATTTCTCTAGTTTGCACGTTATATTTTGTGGCAGATATAGTTATATTAATGGATAAAGTTAATATAACTATTCCTATACCTAATAGATTCATTTCATAAGTTTTATAAATGTAAAATTGGTATCGTGGTTATATAAATAGTTAATGTATTGTTATTCCTGTATATGTATTATTGGAAGGACATGCTATTTTTCTTAAGTAATATTTGGGCACCTAATCCCACCACTCCAAAAGGACAGGCAAGTACAATAACGCCCCCATTAATAATCGTTGTGGGTAATAATAAATCAGAGACAGATATCAAAAATTAATTATGTTAATGCAGAGTTTGTAGATTATATAGTGTATATAAGTAAATAGTATTTATAGTAGTTTAAGTATTACTTTCATATAAGAATGAGACTATGATTATTTAATATATAGTTGAATAAATAATAGTAGTTATAGTAATCCAAGTATAAGAATCTTAATATGGGAGTGTGTTGTATGGAAGTAGTGAAAGTAAGAACTGAAGAAGGAACAGAGAGATATTATGTTGCTGATAAAAATGGATTACCAATTGAACCAATATTAAAATTTATAAGATTTAAAGACAATACGAGTTATGCTAGAAATACTTTAAGAATGTATTGTCAGCACTTGAAGTTATATTTTCAATATCTAGAGCAAATAGAAGTTGATTTTCAAAAAATAACTATTGATGATTTAGCTTTATTTGTTAACTATGTGAATTATAGGAAATATTTGAACTATATGGCAGCTATATAAGAGGTGTTTTTACTTCAAGATAGGTACTTTCTACTAGAAAATCCAGCCTTGAATTACCAAGTTTTTGTTCTCGAATGGCTTTATGACCATTTGCAATAATTTTGCTGAATTGCCATGTTTTTAAGAAATGTTCAACATATCTGTTTACGGCATTTTGATTGATACCAATCCATGTCTTCGGAGAATCGGTAGATAGACCCAATGATATGGCTTCCACAGTATATGGAGTTTTTCTCTTTTCGTCCTTCCCCCTAGACAGCAGACAAGGAATATCTTTGAATATGATATTCCCAATGCGTCCAGTGGAGGGACAATGACATTTATAGATCGTACCATCTATTTCAACATCCATTATAAAGCGATTTGGTCTATTTTTTATTATTCCCTCAATTAAAGGGCTCTCAAAGATGTAGCTTTGATCATCATTAAACGACATTTCTTAACCTCCACTTTAAAAATAATATCGCTATATGTTTAAGTATTTTAAAGCCAAGAAATAACCTTATCTACAGATATATTATTTCTTTTCTTAGGTTCACTAACTGGATAACCAATACTGCAACCATTAAAAGCGAATTCACCATAAGAGAATCCTAATAATTCGCAAAAATCTTTGCTTTCTGTTAAGTTTTCTATCATGGATAGAAGGCGGAACCCTAATCTCAGTTATATACATAAAGAATAAAGCTCTCTAACGAAGTCCATTAGTTACGCTAGAGCTGGCTATTTATATTACAATTCGGTTACAGGTAAGTTAAGAGATTGCCATGCAGCGATCCCGCCGGTTAGCTCTTTTACGGTATATCCGTTCTTAATAAGTTCTACGCTTGCCTTCTTTGCAAGATTACACCAGGTGTCCCAGCAGTAAACTAAAATAACTTTATCTTTCGGCAAATCACCAATTCTGTTTTTGATATCCTTTTCTGGTATTTCAACTGCTCCAGCAATTTTTACTTTTTTAAAGTGTGGTGGTGCATTGCGAACATCTACAACGATAAAAGTGTCTGGTTGTGCTTTAGAAGCAGCCATGAAGTCCATGGGACTTATGGTAGTTTCTAAGATGTTTTCTAGGTATTCGAGGTTTGTCATTATAATCATCCTTTCATTAATGCCAAGCTTTAACTAGCTTGGTAAATATATTACTTAAATTTTGCACTTCTTCATCCGTTAAGGTTGAAAGAACACTTCTTTCACAGTTTAGTAATGTAGGCCAAAGTTCTTTAAGAATGTGTTCACTTTTATCGGTAAGTTGAAGGTTATACGTTCTGCGATCGACAGCATTTTTTACACGGATTAAACAACCAAGAGCTTCAAGATGATCAACTTTTTTAACCATAGTACTTCTATCAACGTGGAGAACTTCACCAACTTGCTGCTGAGTAGCGTCAGGCATAGAGGTTATGGCTGTTAGAAGTCCAAATTCTTTTGAATCAATTTGATAGGGAATTAATTCTGCATTAAATTTCTCTATCATCTGTTCGGTGACTTTACCAAATAAAAAACCCATACTATTAAAAATACTAAACAGTGTAACACCTACTTTCAGATATATAATCACTTTATAATATAATCAGTTTAGCTGATTATATTAGTATTGTCAATATCAAATTGACAAATTTCTATCATTTTAGCCGTTACTTGTGGTAGTCGAGTAGAGAAAGCCCTCACGAACTTTCCCCCTCTCAGATCCGTACGTGCAATGTCGTCAACTTAAGAAAATATATAAAAAAAATAAAAACCACTTGACAATAGGTATAAAAAATGAAGCCTCGCTATAGATATTAAATTTATAGTGAGGTTTGATTTTATGAAAAATATTAAATTATTATCCCAAATTTTAAAGAAAACAAATGAATTAATTATTTCCAATGAATATAAAGAGGCCTATAGCTTAGGCAATTCATTTTCGAGAAATAGAAAATTATCATTCTCTAATACAGTTAACTTTTTATAATCCTTAGAGTATAATTTCCGCGTTTCGCTGCCTCCTCCCCAATTTATTCTTGAAAAGTTGGGTGAAGAACCAGAACCGGAAGAGTATACAGAACAAGATCTTTTTGAACAGATAAGAAAGATGATTAGAAATTAAAAAAGCATAATTACATTGTTTATATGTAATCAACGTTAAAGTTCTATAACGAGGGGCTTATAGTCCCTTGTACACTAGATATTGTAGATTTGACGTAGTAAAAAAGTGTTCTTTGAAAATAGAATAAAACGGTACCGAAAAAATATGAAATAATTGTATATTATAGTTAAATAAGTACTAGATGGAAGTAGAGGGCTGAAAATGAAAAATATTAAATTAATAAAAGTAATAGTTAGTTCATTAGCATTAGCTTCAATGTTGACAGTATATCCTATAAGAGCAAGTGCAGAATGGAAACAGGATTCAAACGGTTGGTGGAATACAGAAGGAAGTTCATGGTCAGTAGGCTGGAAAGAGATTGATGGAAAATGGTATTATTTTAGACAAGATGGATATATGGTACACGATACAGCAATAGATGGATACGAATTAGGTTCTGATGGTGCATGGATTCAAGCTGCATCAAATAATTTATCAAATTCAAAGAATGTTACAACTAATGAGGATAAAACTTTTGACATTAATGAATTTAAAAATACGTTGAAAACAGATGGCTATCCTATAGAAGTGAGAGATACATTATATAAGGAAAATATTGCATCTAAAGGCTGGAAATTAGTTGATGGAAATTATTATTACTTTAGCTTTGAAGGGGCTCTAGCAAAAGATGAAATTGTTGATGGATATTATTTAGGTGCAGATGGAGCTTTAGATACAACTAAAGGTAAATCACAATTACAAGATATTACTATGAAGACTGAAAAAAGTGTATATCACCTCCGCACAGAAGAGATTAGGGTTGATATAACCAATAATACGAATTTGCAAAGTGAATATGGTGGAATGTATTATCAAATAGATAAGTTTGAAAATAATGAGTGGCATAATTTAGATTTTGCAGAACATGCAACTTTTAATGATATGGCAGCACTTTTGCCAGCAAAAGGAACAAGTATGGATATTTGTAGATTAAGCATACTAAAAGATTTTAAAAAGCTGACAGCAGGAAAATATAGAATATTAGCGGAAATTGGAAACTCCATAGGTTATTCACATGTAACCGCAGAATTTGAACTACAATAAAAAAAATAAATAGCAGATTTTAAGTACCGTATTATTCAGTTGAATGTGCGGTATTTTGTTTTATATTACTACGCAATACTAAAGTGCGACAAGAAGTCGCTAAATAATAGCGTTTCCATAGGAAACTATGCTAGTCATTAAGCATATTCCCGCTCAAAACTGCATTTCGAGTAATTGAAATGTGGGTTGCAGGAGAGTTA
>Ga0209281_1000796_pt1 | contig 29539 bp, 21 predicted proteins | sample MedtruBG_FD_187514 | JGI IMG/M metagenome (GOLD analysis project Ga0209281, IMG submission 187514) | Root nodule microbial communities of legume samples collected from California, USA - Medicago truncatula BG (SPAdes) (version 2) | ecosystem: Host-associated > Plants > Roots > Nodule | place... | reverse complement strand
TTTATACGATTCCGCTGCAACTGCTGTCTTACTACGTCGCCGTGCTCAAGGGCACCGACGTTGATCAGCCGCGCAACCTGGCGAAATCGGTCACCGTGGAATAAGTTATCCACCGTTGATCTAAGCTGGTCTTACACAATAAAAACTGTCGCAACGTAATAAAAACTGTCGCAGCTTGGAGGTCCGTATGGATCTCCAAGCTCCATGCTTTCCGCTGACACTCATCACCCATCGTTCCCTGTTTGGGACTTATGCCTCGCGTACCCATTACATGCTATTGCGAATCCAACGCGAGGAATCTCTTCGCTCTTACGTTGAACGAAACATATTTTTGAATTGGAAAGTTTCATCCGTAAGACAATTTGAGCGTTTGTCAAAATTCCGTCTTGAAACGGTGGGGGTGCGAAAGATCGCGTCGGCTATGGGGTGGTCAGGGTGTTTTGGCTTCAATCGACTGCTACATCATCACACTCAATATCCTAGGTATTCAATCTTTAAGAATGACCAGGATATTGCGTATTCGCAACATGAGTATCTTTACAGTCAGTATTGTTACGGCTCAGAAAGAGAATTGGCTTCTTTCTGTCCAGATTGCGTCAGATCCGATTTAATTAATCTGGGTTTCTCTTATTGGCGTCGATCTCATGAACACGATCTGAAAGTCTGTGCAAAACATAACGTGATGCTCGTAAAATCATGTCCGTTTTGTGATAAACCCTTTTCTTATCAAGGGCATGGTTTAGATGCGATGTGGAAAAGTTGTGGTGGACGTCACCTCAGCGAATGCGTGTCAACGCAAAATAAAGATCTTGTAGAGTTAAGAAGATCACAAATTTACGAAAATGTTGTTTCTTCGAAATTTCATATATCTGAAGAGATTTCGCTGAAAATTTTATGCGAACGAGTATCGTCGATGAAGTCGCTGGGCGATTTTTCATTAGACAAGGTCTCAATGTTGTCCGATAGATTAGAAAAAGCACTAGCGAGAACAGTTAGAAACCGACAGGATAATAACGGTCATTTTTTTTTGAATAATAGTGATCTTATTTTCGAATCGCTATTAGTTGCATATTCTAATTTTGACAGCTTTCTGAATGACATAAGCTCCCACGTGCATGAGTTTCGTACAGTAGAAACGCTATGGTCAACCTACCGCGCAGGGGGGTTCGAGACTGCGCAGTATGTTAACGAAGATTACGTACACGGCGTCGGACATTGGTTATGCCCTTTTCCATCCGGAGTTTCCTCTGAGTGGTCGAGCAATGACAGAAGTTGTGCGAGACGCCCAAAAATCTATGCATGTTGCACTGATAGAGAAGAAAATAAAAAAGCAAAACTGAAAGCCGAGTGGGGGAAACCACCACCTCCGGGAATTTATTCTGTAAATGGCTAAAAATTACATCTATCCACGGTTATAGGGGGAGTGACTTACTAACCACCCACCCTGATTGGCTTCGATTCCGAAAGTCCTGAGCGCTCATGGCCCCTATGGTCACCGCCTGCGGGTTCGGCGCTAAATGCGGATAGGTACTCGCACTGGAAGTGGTGTGTTGATCCAGTTGCGCTGACTGAGTGCTCGTAGACCAGCAGCCCTCACTTCAGTGTCCCCATCAATCGATCGCAATGTGACGATGATGAACACCGGCAACGGCTCGGTCAGTGCTGGTTGGTAGGCCCGAAGGGTGGCGGTCGCTTGCAGGCCCCATTGTTCCCCAGCTAATCCTCTTGGGAAACTCTTACGGTGTACCTTTACCGGTGACCATTTGCTGCCACTGGAAATCTGGGCAAGCTCATACCCGCTTTGTCCTTCCTCGCTTTCCATCGGGACCCTGCCAGATATGCAGTCACCTTCAATGAGTCCGAAGCTAAGCTCTACGTTTGCTCGTACGTATTCGCTACCCGCATTGGGATCAAGGGGAGGTGCGTAAACGGCAGTCATGATTACTTCGCCTCGAAACTTCCCGTCCTGAAACAGCACGTCGGGCATAGGATAGGGCGTTTTTCGCCAGCGCAGGTTTCCGGGCACAAGGTTCGCTTGGAAGACTAGTGTGAAGCTGTCGTCGGAATCATAGAGCGCTTTCATCACATCGTCTGGCCGACCAGCACCGAAGTAGCGTCGGTCGAACGAATCGTAATCAGGTGAGGAAAGTTGTGCTGAGTGGATCATCAGCGCCTTGACTAAGGCGGGTGAAGGGCTTGGACTTGGACGACCAGCTAATGCCTGCCAGGTGTGTGCAGCCATGCTTGATGCGAGAGGCGCGGCGAAGCTGGTGCCGAATGAGTGGTACAAGAAATTAGCAGGAGCGAGAACTTTTAGGCTTGCCGATCCTGCCGCCCAAGGCGCATGTACACCACCACCAACATGAGTAAGGTCCGGCTTGGAAGTGAACACTGGCCCAGGCCCGCATCTTGAGTAAGGCGCAGGATGCCCGGCAGGTGATAAAGCGTCGGCGGCATCAATGTGTGAAATCGATGCCACGGTCAGGGCCCGGACGGACTCTCCTGGGCATGAAATCCTGTCTGGGAGCGTGGAAGGTTTCGGCCAAGCCCTGCGTGGCTCGTCATTGTAGTTTCCCGCTGCGACCACGAAGAGCACCTGATACTTGTCGCTCAACTCATCCAGGGTCATTGCCATATCGCTGAAGATGCTCTCGTCGCAGGGCTCTCCGCCAATGGAAATGTTCCACACTTTTACATCTGGGCGCCGTTTGACGGCCTCTCGCAATCGAAGCTCTAAATCACTCATGTGGGAGCCGGTGATCTCAAGAGCGCAAACATCATGAACGTACGCTGGCGTTGAAGGTATCCAAGCATGGCCATCGTTGAAGAAAGCGCCACCGGCTATGAGTGAGGCGACTGCGGTGCCGTGCTCATAGTTTGTATCTGGGGGTAAGATGTAAGTGTCACGGCTTTTCACATAGTGGGCGATAGCCTTAGCGTCTTTACTTACTCCGCTGTCGAAGACCGCTACGGTAGGCAGCTCCACCGGTTGGCTAGACGCGGATGCGGTATTCGTCGCACCTTGCGGAACCACCACTGTGTTCCTTGGATGGTATATCTGCTCAGTGTAGATCGATCTGATACCGGGAAAATCTAGCAATAGATCAAGGTTTCCATCTTTAATATTGTCGAGATCCCTAATGGCGAATATCGGAAGTCCATGACCTTGTTGGATTTCTACAAATGGCAGAGACAGCGACTGGAGCGTTCGCACCACGGTTTCGTAATTGAAGGTGTTGATGCTCTGGTGTTTATATTGGAACAGTCGCAGCACAGCCCTTCCATGCGACAGAAGATGGCTGCCACCTTCGGGATTTCGTCTTTCACGTCCCCAAGGCTGGATAGATTCGATAGCGCTAAGATTGCAGCGAATAGCGATAGTTTCTCGCTCTAGAATCACGCGTCTAAATGTTTCTAGGCTCTGTGCCGATGCGCCTACCAGCATCTCGTCAATTCTTGCATGGCCGGCCGGCTCAAGGCTCGCCTCTTCGGCGAGCTTTGTGGGTCTGTGGCTCTTTGCTATACCCTTTTCGCAGAGCTTGAGGACAAGATGTGTTAGCGCTTGCGGGTGCATCGTCTGTTCGTGAGACAGCACGCTGGTCGCATCGGCTAGCGTCTTAGCAAGAGCCTTACGATAGGCTGCATCGACGTCCGCCAACAGTTTTCCTCCACCACCACCATTGTGCTCTGGGGAGGTGAGATCCTGTGCCTGAAATGGGATGTGAATGAAGGGGTTTTCAACCCTCGCATTCAACGATGCTTGCGCGGGTATTTTCTTGCGAGCCACTGCCGATCTCCTCCTTGAGGATCTTTGTGATGCGCCTAGTCGACAGGTCGTACAGTCTTCCCAAAGTTCTCAAGGAAAAGTACTTAGGCTCCCATCGATTAAGCCACCGTATCTCTGATTCAACAGTAGATAGCACCCTGCCAGCACTTAACGCAAGATTTAATCCCAATCTGCGTAATAACTGGTTTTCATCTATTGCTGTTTCATCTGAAAGCACCGCCCCGCGTTTCGTATCGAGACATACCTGCTCAATATTTGCGCCAGTGATTCCGGCAGATATTTTCGCCAAGTACTGCAAGTCCAACGCATCCGAGCTAAAAGGCTCTAGGTACTGCTTCCACAATAATCCTCGCAGCTCTAGATCTGGTTCAGCCATCGGGATACGGAAGCTAAATCGACGCCATATGGCAGGGTCTAGCAACTGATCGTGATTGGTGGCTGCGACGATGATCGTACTTTCAGGGACTGCATCGATGTTTTGCAGCAGGGCGATGACCACTCGTTGTAGCTCCCCGACATCCCTTTCATTGCCGCGAGCGCCCGCCAGCGCGTCGAACTCATCAAGGAAGAGGACGCAGGGTCGTTGTAGCGAATACTCGAACACTCGTCGCAAGTTTCGACTCGTCTGGCCAAGGAGGCTACTCACCAAGGTGTCACAGCGCACAGTGAGCAAGGGAAGGTGGAGGCTGGCAGCGACATATCTAGCAAGTCTCGTCTTCCCTGTGCCAGGTGGCCCATACGTCAGTAATCGGCTGGACATAGCCGCGCCGGCACGAGCAAGATCATCGAATCTGCGAACGTTTGCCAAGAACTCCCCAACGCGGCTTTCAACTGCGCTTGATAGCAGTAGCGACTCTTTATCCAGAGCTGGGTTGCTTACGTCGACTGTGTGTAAATGACTCTCGCCGTCAGTCGGCAGGCTGGAGAAGCTAAAACCATTGGCAGCGTCTTGGGCGCTGGCTAGCGCGGCGGGCGCTCGGGCCAAACGCTCTCTGATCATGCGTGCCTGTCTTTTGTCGCCATCATTCTCTAGCTTGTCAGCCAGGAGGCCGGCGTAGTTCGAGGCCATACTGGCGTTGGCCTTGAGTGCTCCATCGAGGATCTTCAAGATTTCAGAAAGGTATTCCACGGAATGATTCGCTCAGAGGGTCATCTGTTTCGGATTTCGGCGAGAGTGTAGCGCATTCCTATACTATCGTTTCGCTTTCATACCCTATTGATTCGCGACAGCCCTCGGTCAGGATCGCTAAGAGGCATTCTAAAAACTACGTTTCAACGAGGGCTCGGTCTGCCTAGGAGGGCCGTCTAGGCTTAGGTGCGGAGGGATTCTCTTCGAGTAGTTGATTGAAAGCGTTGGCTAGATCTTCGTCCGTCGGTTTGGGGATCGGTGCCCGCTTGGGACGCTTGATAGGTTCGGGGCTGGAAACTGTCCCGATAGGGTTTAGCTCTTTAAATCCCGATCGCTCTTCTGCAGTGAGAGATGATACGAACACCTTGCTTATGACACGTTCGTCTCGGTCACTTCGCGCAAACTGGATTACGTTCGATTTCATTGGAACCCCGAATGGGCAGAGCAGGTCGGTCCTAGGCCCCGTCCTTCTTTTTTGAATTGCCTGGCGGTGCAGCTCTTCGATGTCCACCCTGTTCACAGAGTACGAAGTTGAAAGGTAGGCATGGTGTACGTCTTCTAGCTCAACTTTCCTTCGGCCCGCTGCCCGAGCTTCTACGTACGCTAGCTTAATCAACTGCACAGCCAGACGCTTGATACCAAAGGTTCCCCGGTAGATTTCATCTGCCAGAGCATCAGTGTCAGCCGAAATTCGATTGTTGCTGACTCTCACACATTCACGAATGTATTCCTTCCAAACCTCGCAATCAGGAGTGTCAGGCAACATTACCCTTGGTTCAGCCAGCAGCCTCTGTTTGTCCTCACTGTTACGGCTGAGAAGCTTGTGGACGAGACTATAATTGGCAACATAGACCATGGGGATGCCTATGCCGGACATCGTCAGCAGGAGGTCGGTAACCTTCGACGCACCTTGGCCAGTACTGATGTGCTGCATCTCCTCAAGAATTACGAGCGAAACACCATCTCTGTTTGCGCGGCGGCGACATTCAACCAGCAGCTTCGCGGCATTGATTCTGGATTTGGACACTTCGTCCCCCAGGAAGTCGGCAAGGAGCTGCCGGCCACCAGCTTTTCCTCTCGCACTCGCGTACCAGTGTGATAACAACGTATGCGCACCTTCAAAGTGATCAATCGTCAGGCTTACGGGACCGGGTAATACCTTTCTTAGTGCTTTGATAGTCTGACTTTTTCCAACTCCCGCGAGCCCGGTCAAGCAAATGGGGAAAGCTTCAGCCTCGGGAGGGTTGTACACACTCGACAGGTAGTGCGCCTCGGTATCGAATTTCTCAGCCGAGTAGGCTCTTGCTCTGCCGGCGACCTCCATTATGAAGTCGACAGTGAACTGGTTAGGTATGAATATCTCTTTGAGCCCGTCGGCAAGTCTTTCGGCGGCAAGCAGCTCTCCAAGCTGTTCTAAACCTTCCAGCGGCTGTGGTCTGACGCTTATTTTTTCTTTCAAGAGGTTGCCATCACAGCAACCGTCGAATCTGGAAGACATCATGCTAATCATGTTTTTTCCCCATCAGACGCCTGTAGTCGGCTATATCCCGCTGGACTGATGCATCCTTCGCAGCTCGACCAAGCTTACGGCGCCCGCTATCCCAAGCTTTTCCCGTGTCTACTTCAAACCGTGACATGAGCTCTTGCTCGATGGGAACCTGCTCTGCTCGCAGCAAGGCACTTGACTGAAGCCGAGCCTCATTAATTTCCTTAAGGTCATAAAGGGAAATATCCGAGCTATTCGGTTTCACGCCTGCCGAATGTACAAAGCTGAGCTCATGTATTACCCCGTCAACTTCGACCCATATGTGCCTCACGCACATTGTAATTGCGTAAGCCGTAACGGGAACTTGTCCTTTTCGAGCCACGCGGTCGTATATACGCGTGTCAATCAATGTTTTTGCGTTGTATTTGCGGCCATAGAAATAGACCGCATCTCGTCTGATCGTAGCGGGATGTGGTGTCAGGAATAAGCGCACCGCCTGGTCGAAAGGCATCCCTATACCACTGTTACGACCACGATCATCCAGATATCGCCAAATGTTTGCGGGTGTTGGTGTAAACCCAGCAAGCCACATTTCTTCGGTCATACGGCTGGCCGCGTTAGATGTGTGGTTATCGTTAATGGTGCGATATATCTGGAGCCGAGACATTTCGACGAAATTCAGAGCGCTGTGGAAATGCGTCGCCTGATCGTTGTTTTTCTTGTCTCTAGGATGGGACGATTCTACCGTTGCTTTGGATTGACCCGAATGTGTGGGCGTCAGCTCCAATCGGGTCAACCAATCAATCGCCTCCTGGCAGTCCATGCCGGCCGCAGGTCCGCGGTCGAACACAATATTATTTGCTACTCCTACACTGGTCCATTCGCCAATCTTAACCTCTGCTCCAAACAGCTCCCCGAATTTGACTTTGTCTATGGCCATCGAAAATAACGCCATCCGATAAGCTTCCATATTCTCTCTACCATCAGAGAACCCAACGCCAACGACCGCGCCAGAAAGAGCACATACGGCTCTCACCACGCAGAATGCGTCTAGGGCGCTACCCTCAGTCAGGCCTGATAATTTTGCCGAGGGATAAAATCCATCGAATTCGACCAGTTGATTCAGGTTGCTCAATTTTGCGGCGAAGCTGCCCGCTGAACCGGACTCAGCTCGGGCTTTGCTCGGACCCTTCAGGTCTCGCGCAAGGGAGGTTGGATCAGTTTGCTTTCTCACCCAATATTTGAATTGATGAAAGCTAGGGAAGGGGTCTCCTTTAGGGTGGTAAAACTCTTTTGCCCCTTGAAGATTTATGCGTACGCGACAACGGAAGAACTTTGTAAGCACGCTGCCATAGATGGTTTGCTCCGTCTTCTCGACACCTTTGAGTCTGACGAAGCCAGTGAGAATTTTCTCTTTCATCTCTGGAGTCACTGGAAAACCAGCCTTCCTACCTGCGCGAGAGGGGCGCCCAAGTTTTTCCTGTGTTTTTCCAGTTCGGTCCCATGAGCCGATCTTGTGAAGACGAGGCATCAGAGCCCATTTGTTCTGTCCAAAAACCATGTAGCTGAAGAACCAAAAACGTAGCCTTTTAGCGTTTTGCTGAGGCGTCTGATTTTTCGCGTGAGCATTGATGATTGACTCGGGATCTTCGGATGCCAGGATCTCTGTTGCACGCACAACCAACTCGGAAATCGCCAGAAACCTGCGGTTTACCTTCGCGTCGTAGCCCTCCTTTGGTTTGACGCGCATGCGCTCCAGTTGAGAAATATCAACGCCATTCGTAAGCTCAAGCCAGTCTGGATAAAACTCCACCCCGCTAACCTCAATCAGGTCACCTGCCTCAAGTGCGGCTTCGAATTCCAAGCGGGTTAAGGTGATCAGATCGGCTCTCGTACCTACGTTGTCAAAAAAGACCAGCCTGACCCGATTGACTGAGCTATCGCTCACCAAAAAATGGTAAGTGGTATCTTTAACCAGCTCTCCAAACCCGTCTGGTGCTCTTAATTTTGAACCCGTTATCATGCTAGTAGGCCCTTGAAGAGCGTATCGTAGGTCTCAAGGACATCACGGCCACCAACGTTCAAAGGGTGGTCAATCAAGATTGGTTCGAACAGGTTAACCTTGAGCTTCCTGTCCCAAATTTCCTGGTAGATTTTGGCTAAAAAAAGGTCTCGGCGTCCCCACTTTTGTCCGTATTTTATTGCGACCGGAGCCACAGGATGGCCCAAATTTGAAACTTCCTCGATTTCATTGCAGTAATCGTCCAAGAGTCCTTTATCGAGATCTATAAGCAAGTCATGCGAACCATAAAGTAGATCAAGATTTGCCACTACAACAGGGTCTATCGCATCCATGGATAACTTGAACGTCCTAATGCCGGCGCTGAGATAATATTCCTCTTCTAACAAGTTTCTTAGTTTTATATGCTCCTGATCTCTGCGCTGTTGCAAGAGTGTTTTAACTCTGCCTCGTCCGCGTTCTCCGAAGTCACTTTCTGAAAGTTTAATTGTCCAGTTAACAGCGAGCGGATTGCCATCTTCGCCTTTCAGGTATAACAACAGGTCTCCGAGGTACGGATGTGGAATCCACCGGCGCTGGCCGTTGGCATCCTCGACAACAACCTTTGCATGATCGAAACCGATACGGGTCGCAATAGCGAGCGTACCTAAGACTGGCTTGAGATTTGCTCCTGTAGCCAAAGGATGACCGTTTAGCGGATTTAAATGTTGCCCCGGATAGAGCATTTTCTGCTCATGAATATCGAACACGTGAGGATTGAATAGCGCCAGTTGAGTGAACACTCGCTCAGGGGTAGAGAGAAGATGCAAAGTGCGCCCCAGCTTTCTGCTATTCAACCGGCTTACCCGAGAGCCCTTCGGAGCTTCACCGGGGATTGCGAAAATGCCAGGTAAATATTTATTGCCCCATTCGAAACGGCCTTGACGCTCCACGATCCGTTGTAATGTCTTCTGAGAAATCATTTTAAAGCGATCCATTGTCGATAATTCGCTTTACCCGGCTTTAACTGCTCGGCCAATGTAGTCTGCGACGATAATGCTAAGCCACCAAGTAACTTTATGGCCCCTATCAATACTTTTTTCGGGATGAGCGCATCCGTGCAGGGCTTGACGCCCTACGCGAGGGGATGGACAATGGATTTGTCAGGAGCTCGAAAATCTGACATATCCACAGAGGCCCAAGCTCGAACTTGGGCCTTTGTCTATCTGGCTCTTGGTATTTCTAGCCGGACTTCATTTTATTCTCCTAACGCTCTACATAAATAGGCAGAGGTTGTAAGGCGGCTTATTTATTCTACGCTATTTAAATATACTATTTAATATTCCCGGAATGCTCTTAAAAATTTATGCGCGTAACATGTTACGCGACGTATGCTGATGCCTATGATTAGCTATCAGCAGGCATGGTAACTCCAGAAAATGCTTGGTGACAACTGGGGACGACACACTAAGTGTGCCATACCGTGGGAGCTACATTGTTGTCTCTGGTAGTAATTTGGTTAGTAGCGATTAGGAGTAGCGCAGGAGCCATGACCAGTGGGGATAAATTTAGAGTTATCCACAGTTGAAATTCCACGCAGCAATAGAAAGGTCTGGCATTAGTCTGAAACGGTTCAATGAGTCTATGTCGCACAGCTAAATTTAGTCATCCACCCTGCGACTGTGGGCGATTCTAGAATGAGTGGTGCTTGCAAGCTGGCGTTCGATTGCCAATACCCTGTCGTCAATTGGCTGTCCGATGAGACTTTTTTCAGCTTATGTAGCCGACAACACATTTTCTCGGGAAATGTCCTACCGGGTCGCACGTCCGCCCAAATGTTCGGGCTGCCGGTGCAGCGAATAAAGCACGATCTTCCTTGCGGGCTGGATGCATTCGAACAAAAAACCTGCGGATATTGGGGAAGCGCTGACTCAATACTCGCGCATCACACCATTTTTCCATTTTTTGCGCCATTTCAGTCTGAAGCTGCGATCAGCTCAGCAGTGATGACGTTGAAGGGAAGCGATGTGGGCTCTCTGAAGTATCGCTTTGGTCTAGTCAGCGGAGGATTTGGTGCGGAACATCCACTGAAAGGCTGTACGGAATGCGTGAAGCACGACGTGGCCTTTTTCGGTGCCCCTTACTGGCATCTTTCCCATCAATATCCGGGTATGTTGCTCTGTCCGGTACATAGGATCCTGCTCCGAGAGTGCACACGCAATCGACGTTGGTGCGATCGTTTCTCTTGGACGGTGCCTAGTGACGATATCCTCTCGCCTCCCTCGCGGCTACATCTGGAACACCCGGAGCAAGTCAGGCTATCAACGTTGGCGAGTGCAGTCCTTGATCTGGCATCCATCGGCCTTGATGCTAAATTCGATCCGGTAATCGTAAGCAAGGTTTACCGCCAACAGCTGTCGAAAGTAGGCCATGCTCATTCTTTACTCAAAGATGTGACATCGCTTCGGCGTTTCCATCCCTTTGAAGGCCTTCCTGCCACCGAAGAAGCTTCGGCAAGTTTCATCGACCAACTGACGCGCTGTCCTCGCAGGCATTACCATCCTCTCAAGCACCTGGTGATGATTACGTGGTTATTTGAAGATCTTCATTCCTTCCGGGAGTGCTACCAATGTATGGCGGCACTAGTGCGGGATTCAGTGCCGCAGGTAAATCTCGGTATTTCGGCCAACACTGAAACTGTTAGGTGCGCCGCTCCAATTTCAGACATAAATTACCGGCCGAAGAAGCTGAAACCACCTGTTCGTAGCGCGCTCGTTGAGCGGCTGGCAACTGGAGCTCCGAAGCAGCTCATCTGTTCAGAATTTCAGCTCACAATTTCGACGGTGAACAAACTTCTACGCGCAGAGCCCCAAATCCAAGCGATGTGGGTTCAAGCTCAAAAAAACCAGGCGCTTGATCGTTATCGGGGCCATTGGAACGAGCTGAGACAACGGTTTCCCAATTGGTGTGTTAAATCCCTTAGAGAATACTCACCATCCACCTACGCATGGTTGTATCGCAACGATAGTGCTTGGTTGCGATCTCAAGGAGCACAAACGCCTAAACCTCGTCGTGTGAACCGCGCCAGCGTTGATTGGGCTGCACGAGACAATCGATTACAGGGTGAAGTTCGTGAGCGACTTTTTGCTACGTACGGGACTGACCGCGACCTTCGCTTGTCCAAATCTCAGCTGTACTCGCTTGTTCCTGAGCTTCCGAGCTGCTTAGAAAACTCACAACGCTACCCCTACACCAGGCTGTATCTGGCGACAGTGCTCAGCAAGCCCAGTGGCGAGGCTGGGGTCACACATACATAGCGTCATACTCACACGTGCTTCGCTCATTAACGATTCGCTGTAGTAGATCGACAAAAGTTGCAAGAGACGCCATGCGGGATGCATGGCAAAATAGTGGCACTTTTGTACAAGCTTGGAGCATTCAGTTGAGCACGCAGCACAAACCGCAGCAACGTGATCGAGTTTTCTGCTACTTGGTGGCCGCGATTGTAATCACTATGGTCTGCGGTACTTGGGCGGTCTGGACAGGGACAGGTGAAACGCTACGACTCGCGAAGATTGTCGAAGTGCTTGCCGCTATGCTCGCAGCTTCGGGTGTCATCCTCTCCACTTACCTCAATGTGAAGCAGTCCAAGGACACGCTCAGCAAGCTGGAAGCTGAAACACAGCGCGCTGAACTGCTCCTTGCTGACAACAAGCGGCACGCCAAACAGGAGGAGACGTTTCGCCTGATCGAAAAGTGGGACGACCCCCACTTTCTGGAGGCACGTACGTTCAGCCGTGAGTTGGGCAAACTCGCACATGGGATGACGCCGGATGAGCTGATAGCTAAGGTAGATAGCGAACCATCGTTGCGCAGCTCGGTCGGGCTGATGCTGAATTTCTTCGACTACATTCGCATTTCGATCATACACAACAGAATTGACGAGGAGCTCATCAAGTCCCAGCTTTCCGAGGTGGCGCTCGTCACGCTGGATCGCTTTGCGCCTTGGATGGCCAAGCAGAAGCCGATCTATCATGAAGGCTTTAAAGAGTTCAGAAAGCTCATGTCTTAAACGCTTTGGCTAATCGCGTAAGGACAGATCAAAGCGTGAATTCACGCGTTATTCACCCATGGAAGCACCAGTATGCTAGAAAAAAGTATGTGGTCGGGCTCTTATGAGCGCAGCGCATTTCCCAAGTATGTTTGCCCAAGGTGTGAGCGCGGAAGGCTCATCGGGGGCGTTGCTGACCTTTCCATAAAGGAACCAGCTTTCTCCAAGGTGCTTGGCGATAATCCGGATTGGGAACCTGAATGGGACACCGAACGGTTCAGCCTCACTCTGACCTGTGACAACCAAGACTGTGGGGAAATTGCGCTGGCCATTGGCGACACGAACATCGTCGAATACTTTGAGGAAGAGTATCAGGCCTGGGGCACGGTAGCGTTGCTCAGGCCTCGCAGCATCTACCCTGCGCCCAAGATAATTCAGGTAGACGAGGAAGTACCCGAGAATATTAAGCGTGAGCTTTATAAAGCATTTGAACTGTTCTGGGTGGACTTTAATGCCTGCGCCAACCGGCTGCGCGTGAGCGTAGAGCTGCTCCTGAACCACCTCAAGGTTCCGGCCACTGGGGTGGATAAACATGGCAAAACGAGAAATCTGGATCTCAACGGACGAATTTCGATCTTTGAGCAAACCACACCGGAACACGCGCCAACACTGACGGCTCTTAGGATGATTGGCAACCTGGGTTCTCATGGCAGCGAAGTCAACAGGGAACCGCTTTTGGATGCTTTCGAAATCTACGAGTACTCAATCAGTGAGCTCTGTAGTCAACGCAAGTCTCGCCTCGATCAAATCCGTCAGAAGCTGATTGCCACCAAAGGCCAATATTGACGGCGAGTTGCTGGGCCTGCACACCCCTGATCCTCTGAAGAGAAGCGGTGCTTGTGCACCGCATCTCCCCAAGAACTTCGTTGGCGCATGAGAATCCTTGCGATAAGGGCGATGGTGTCCGCGTAAAAATACGCGGACACCATCGCCTTTAAGGCTGCAATCCGAAAGGTGATTTGGCCGGTCGCTTACGTCGATCTGAACCTCTCTGCACGAGCACGGCACTAGGAGCGCACTCATCATAGAAATGCAGAGTAACTCTTTAACTACCTTGCAAGCTTCCCGCTCGGCTCCAGCTCGCGTCCTTTCGTAACAGCGGCCTTCATGAATCGGGCTTGATTATCCGATGGGCAGGATGCTAATTGGCGAGCTTCTTCCTTGAAGCGTTTTATCAGTGCCCATTTCGCAGTTTTTACCTTTCGCCGGCCTTTCATCACGTGTGCTCCGAAGGATGTGAACTACTGAAAGTTCTATGCTCCTAAACCTCCATTTGTCTGGCAAAAGCTATTGCCGTTTTAGATCAGATGGAGGCATTTGCACATGATTAAAGAGCCTTAAAGGTTGTCCCTGAAGCGAAAACAGGACCTAAAACTCCAACCGGAAGGGTCTCTGCTTGCTCTTCTATCTGGCCGGCTAACTGCACATCATATTCAGTCGGAAAATGCCGCAAAAGAAAACGAGCATCACGTCGGACACGTTCTGGCATGGAAGTATCGCCGGACAGCTCGACGAGAAAATCGCGAGTTTGTACCACTGCACGAGTACGTTCGTGAGGCATTGTCATTTTCACCTCCGCATTGCCTAAGATCACAGCATTAAGATGATAGCTCCCGTCGGGCATCCTCGGCGCAACCTGCTTGGATGGGGTAGCGGGCATCTCCTAGCCTGCGCATTCCCAATGATGATCTAATCATCACGTTATGGCGTTTTGCTAGCCTCACAGCTTTTTGCTTGGGATGGTTATCGATATCCCGCAGTGGTCCACGTTACCCCGGGTTTTATAGGCATGCTAAAAATAAAGATGTATCCCGCCAAGAATGGCGACGCTTTTTTAATTGATGCCAATGACACACACATACTCATTGACGCTGGCTACGCGAGCACTTTTAAGACGTACATTGCTCAAGACCTAGCATTACTTTCTCAAATGGGTAGGCCGCTTGACCTGGTTGTGGCCACTCATATAGATGCAGACCACATTGGTGGGATCATCGAGCTTGTGTCGTCCAATGGTATGCCGGGATCCAGAGCCATCATCGAGATCAAAGAGATCTGGCATAACAGTCTTCGCTCGCTTTCATTACTTGCTGCCAGCCCTGACAGCCCACGAAACCGGTCACTGCTGAGTTCTATCCAGCGGCAGGGGTTCCCGAAAGATAGCAGTCAGGGCGCGAACCCTATCAGCGCAAAACAAGGAAGTTCTTTGGCGAGGCTACTTCGGGAATACGGCTATCGTTGGAACGCTGGTGACGGATCGGATTGCATCACCAATGACTTGCCATTCCGAAACCTACCAAACGACATTCAGATACAAGTGATTGGTCCGACTGTTCCCCGTCTAGAAGCCCTGCGAGCATGGTGGGTTAAAGAATTACGTCGCCTCGGCTACAAGGGTAATCCCGCTGTCGAAGATCTCACTGACGATGCCTACGAAATATGGTGTGCCTCTGCCCCTCCGTCCATAGCACCTGCTGCCGTCCCCATTGGGGCCAATAATGCTCGCCGCTTGAGTGATGTTTATGTAGCCGATACGTCGCTCACCAACGGAAGCTCCATTGCACTCATACTTTGTGTAGATGGAATCCGTGCGCTTTTCTTGGGCGATGCTTGGGCTGAAGACGTAGCTACCGAGCTGGAGCACATGGCAGAGCAAGGGAGCTCTCTACAGTTCGACGTCATTAAGGTCTCTCATCATGGGAGCCTTCGTAGCACCAGCGTTAAGCTTCTTTCGCTCATTGATGCGCCCACTTACCTGATCTCATCAGACGGTACGCATCATGGTCATCCAGACTTTGAAGTGCTGGCAGAAATCGTCGACCGACCAGCGGATTTTGAACGCCGGCTGTACTTCAGTCACAAGTCTCCAGCTTCCGAACGTCTTCAAACGCACACATCGAGATCAGGTGCGAGGTTCAGCGTCCACACCTCTGCGCTTGACTGGATCAGCATCAAGGAAAAGAACAAATGACTGAAGAAGAAGTGAAACTCGCCACCTGTCAGGTTCTCGCTGCTGGCCAAGCCGGAACGGGGTGGCTCATTTCGCCAGACCGGGTGATTACCGCGTATCACTGTGTCGATGTGGAAGGCGAAACTGAGGACGATAAAGTCATCACGGTTCGCTTCGGCGTAGGGGATTCAGTCACTGAGCAGCGGGTGTCAATTGTCTCCTTCGATGAAGATCACGATGTCTGCCTTCTTAAGTTAGAGTTACCTTCAGCTTTGCTTCCGATCCCCATAGAACTGGGCCAGCCACAGCTCGGGATGAGTTGGTATGCATTTGGATATCCGGTGGCTAAGCTCGAACTTGGAAGTGTGCTGCAGGGTGTTGTCCAGCAGACGTTGGCGGAAAAGGTACTAGGCGTTGATCTTGACCTATCAGTCAATGCCGACAATGCACTTTCCGATTATTCCGGGTTATCTGGCTCAGCCATGATGGTGGGGTCACGTTGCCATGGGATGCTGCGAGTAAATGTCCACAGATCGCTTGGAGCGGTTAGCTTCGCAGAGCTTGAAGCTTTCCTGCGTGCCAATGACTTGGTTCCGGACGATGTGCCCCAGTCCGAGGAACCGTATATCGCCTTGCGACCTGCCTTCAATGAGTTGTTGGAAACTCGGGTTACCAGCCAAGGCAGGGGCTACGTGCTGCTGGAGGGTGCTCATGGTATCGGTAAGTCCACATATTGTAGGAATTTCACCCCAGACACGGATAGTGTCGTAGTACTTGGAGTGTATGCGTTCTCTGATGGGAGTCGTGGATCGACCCCTGCACACCAGGCCCAGCCCGAAGTATTTGTCGGCTGGCTGGAATCCTTGTGGTCATTGCAAGCTACCGGTAAGCCCGCACGGCTGACCGAGCGCTCTTACGCTCAGCTTATACAAAGCACCAGCGATATTTTTCAGGCATTTGCTAGTCGTTGTGAAAGTGCTGGAAAAGTGGGCGTACTGTTCATTGACGGTATTAACGAGGCGGCGGGTGTTAGCGGGGATGGTCTACAGCGCTTTCTCGAGCTGCTTCCGCAGTCACTTCCTGGGGGGCTTGTAGTCGTAATCACCGGGGCAGGGTTGGATGCACTCGGCGACAAACTTGGCAGGATCTCCAACGGTGCCGATCGACTCGCACTTCCCGTCTTGAATCAAGATGCTCAACGGGAGTTCTGCTACGCCTCGCTCGAACAACATCGGTCTAACCCGCAAATAATCACGTTTCTCTGTGATCGAGCAAAGGGCCATCCGCTTTACCTTCGATATCTCATCGACATGGTCAACGCTGGTGCGAGTGCAGAAGACCTTACAGCCATACCGTCATTCAGCGGCTCCATTCAGGATTACTACGAGACAATCTGGTCGCAATTGTTGCCCGACGATGCAGCAGTAAACTTACTCGGGATTATCGCCCGACTCCGCTGGGGGATTTCGATATCAGACCTCACGGCAATGTTGACACCGTCCGAATCTGAGGCCTTCGTTCCTACTCTGGCGCGAATCCGACACCTGTTAAGCACCCCTGAGAAAACGGAAATTTATCACTCTTCGTTTTCTGAGTTTGTCGTCGAGAAAACATCGGCCCTCGGAGAGCGGATTCAAAGTCGGCTAGCGGAATTTTGCTTGCTTGAATCAAGCGGTGACTATGGAGCGCTGAACCGGATCTACCACGGTTTGCTAGCAGACCTTGGTAGGCAATCGAGGACATTGGAAGAGTGTCAGCAGAAATGGGTCGACCAGTCCGTTTTATTAGGGGCTGAGCCTGACATACTGTTGGGAGATGTTGACGATGTCCTCAATACAGCTACGCGCATCGGAACTGCGACAGATATTATACGTTTGTTGCTTTTATCGCAGAGACTGAGCTTCCGCTACAACACACTATTTGCACAGTCAGCGGGACTTGTCGCTCAAGCCTTGGTATCGCTTGGTAATACCCAGCAAGCGCTTCGGCACATCCTCCGATACGGGCATCTAATCGTCAGCCCAGAAGATGCCTTCACCATAGTCGTCAAGCTGGTCCAAGCGAATCAGCTAGACGCAGCGTTGACGGTTCTTGAGAAAATTTATGGCGCTCTAGCGTTTCAGGCAAGCCGAGAGCAGTCCAAGAACGATTTTCTATATGTCACTTCCCTTCGAATGCATACCTTGGCGCTCATAAAATTTGCTGGGGGGGGGGTCAGTTTTTCGCCGTTCCTTATGAGTGTCATAGAAATTATTCGCGACCCTCGGAATAGTTTCTCCGTAGATGTACAGCAAGAAATTGTTCAGGATCTCTTAGGGAATATGTTGGGTTCCGCACTTTGTCTCGAAAGTCTCTACACCTCTATTTCTTCAATCCCCTTACCTGCTGATGCGGATCCTCGTCAAAAAATGCTGGCCTTACGCAGCACGTTGATGCATGCAAATTCCTATGCTTATCACTACGGCATACGACTAGACAACAACAAAGTCCGCCTACTTTTATCGGATATTGAAAGTCAGACCGCTGCTCCGTTGCAGCCTGTAGACATGAGCCTTGATACTATCGATCTGCTAATCATGGCCGGGGCCAGCCAGTCGCAGGTAAACGCTCATGCAAGTGGGTTCGACTTAGCTCCAGAACGCATGTCGTTTTATACGAACAATAGGGCAATGCCTGATCAGTCCGCGTTCGGAGAATCATTCCAACAATTCCGCGCTGCTTTCTTCTTAAACAAAGACCGCACCAGGCCGGCCCCATTCCTTCCCAGCACTGCGACTTGGGAGGATGCACTTCAATCTATCGGACAAGCAATTGCTTGGTGTGATGGGACAGCACGTAGAGCCAAAGTAGCTAGCGATCTGATGGAGTTGGATCAAGTGCGCTGCTTTTTAGTAAGTAAAATCCTGCCATGCCTTAAGTTTTTATTATCATCACGCATTCAATGGGCAGACAGCTACTCCATCCCCGAAACAATTGTGCCGTTGCTATACGATTATTTGAGCAGACTGTGTTTGGACTGTCTCCCAGACGCTACAGGAGTGATGCTCGACCATATTGACGAAGCATTCGACGTCCAGCTAGGCCTCTACAACGAGGGTTTCCGACAGACTCTGCAAACGCTTGTCAACAATCTCATGAATGCGGAAATTGAAGAGGATTTAGCGGATAAGGTGTTGGGTCTTTTGTTCCGTTGGAAGGAATACGTGCAGCGCAACGTCGAAAACAGGTACGAGTTGATCCCGGACCTCCTCCAAATGATCCCTCTGTTCGCAAACATGGGCGCTACTGAGGAGGCAATGAGAATCTACCACCGTGTACTCGCGGTTTCGATGGGGCCGAGCTGGTACAAGGAAGATCAACTTTCGCTTATGTCCGGAGTTCTTCAAGCGCTACCAAGAGACGCCAACGTGTCCGCTGCCGCGCTTCAAAAAATTGCTACCTACTTGGAACGCGCTAGTGGTGAGATGACCTTCCAGCGCTACGTCCGCGCAGACAAGGGAAACTACATTGGTCAGTTGTGCCGTCGTGGGATGTATGAGGATGCGGTGAGGTATTTCAAGCACCAATCGTGTGGATCATTGAAGGAGCTGTACGACCAAGCAGCCGAGGGGGATCTTGACCGAATATCTCCGCTGGTAGGAATGCGCTTCCCAGGCGGGTTGTTGGAGGAGCAGGCATCAGTGCTTCAGCTATTGGAGCATTTGCATGTTCACGCTAAATGGCGACTTCGTTGGGCACTTCTGGAAATCTACCAGCACGGAGACGAACGTCACCTTGGGGATTGGGGGCGAGAATACGCAAGAATTATCCTTGAATTAGTCGATAACCCGACCGACCTTGCATGGGTCACGTCCAGGACACGTGTGATAGCTCATTCTATGAATTTTGAGAGGGCGTGCCTCTTGCTACGTGGGTTAGTTCACACCCTTCCCGATCTACACGGGGCCCCGTTTACTGACTTACTGAGAAACATCGAAAAAAGTCTTTCTAAGCGCACCCTTGAGCAGCTGGAATCTGGGCTCGGCGGACAGTACAAAGCGAAGCCAGATGAAGATCAGGAACGCGGCACTGATTCGCAGGAATCCAGTGAAGATGTTGATCGTATGGATGCATTGTACCTGCCAGGAACGTTTGGGAAGCAATCCGCGATAAGGGAATCTGAACGTGCTGTTGCAGAAGCCCGAAAGCAGCTCAAGCTGCGCAATGACTCGGCAGCTATTAAGGCATGCATTGAGTCGATTAAAGTATTGCAGGCCGGGGGATGGCCTATTTGGACTGCTGGGCACGCCATTCGTGAAGCTGAGGTGCTGCTTAGGGAGAAAGTCGCAAACGCTGACGATTTGGCAAAACTATACGGCCCAATGGCTCTTCAAGAGCGCTACGCAGAACGCTGGCGGATTGCATCACGCCTTATAGAGTTGACGGCAGACAAGCTCAGTTCGGAACAGCAAACTGCGGTCGTGTCGACTGCGATCGAACACATCGCTCAAATTATCGGCGATGTGCCTTCAGGAGCGTTTTCGTACATTGGTGCAGGGAACCAAGGTGATGCAACGGGAGCTGTACTCGAACTTATACTTTCGACGCTCGACCATCCCCAATGGGAGCGCCGTGACAGCGCGGCCGCTATGGTGCTTTGGCTCCTGCGCTCTGGGGATAGCTACATTGAGGACTTAGTTCACCTTGCGTTTTCAATGACGCCCGATAACCGTGCCGATATTACCTTGGCGGCACTGGATATACTCTCCGAAGAAAAACCTGTCGCTTTATGGCAGCGGATACGTCCATACCTTAACGCCAATAAGTTTGTTGAGAGCTGCCAGCATGTGGGCAGATATGTGGTGCTCATGCGAATCGCAGAGCGTGCAGGAAAACTACAGGATGAATCCGCAGCTACCTTCGCGAGTTTCCTGCGCGAGAAATTTACCAAAACTTCATCACTTACTGCGGCTGACAAAAAAACAGCTAGGCCGGTCTATTGGCCATTATCCCTGAGCTCGATTTGGGAGCACCTCGGAAGTATTGGCGTTTTAGACGACGCAGCAATTCAAAGGTTTGAGTCTGCGCTCGCACAAATATGTACACCATTGAGTATCACGACCGCCGAGGAGCTTGAAGAAAAACTGGCTAAAGGCTTTCGCGAAGAGGGTTCTTTCCCCTTAGGCCGTTGGGCGATGAAGCTTCGCTACGCCCTGCAAGTCGCATTGTTTTCCTACTCATCGTCTGTGCAGAAGGTATTCCAGATCGAGGCTGCACTTAGAACCTATAACCCTTCGTCTCTCGTCGAGCCAGGAAATGGGCGAGAGATTATTGCAAGTTTAACGGATGCGATATTGAAGGGGCGAGTGCAGGCTTATCAGCCTTCGGACAAAAACTTTATCTACCTTGACTTTCAGTGCTGGATTGAGCTGGGGATGGAGGTAAGGCAAATCGAGCTAGTATCTTTCCTTATACCGCCCATGCCTCAGGTGATGCGACCGCCTTTAACTACTTCTTTCATTTCCACAGAACTACCTCATTTCGGGCGAGACGAGCGGCTTGCGATCTGTGATCGCGTCCAACCGGTTTTTGCGCATTTCGGTTCTTTCACTCCCGCTGTTGCAACGCCTCAGTTCCTACAGCTGATTGGTGTGGGTCAGTCCGCTACAGGCAGATTCCACTGGAGGGACGGCGCTACGGTTAGCTCTCGACCTCAGAGCCGTCGATACGAAGCTTCAATGTTAGCGGTACGCCGCGAAGCATTTATTCTTCCTGCTGGTTGGCGCGTTAAATGGGCGTTGCGAGTAGATGGGGAAAATTTGGCGATTTTAGATAGGTATTAAGAAATTATGATTCCTAAAATGTCCACAATGCAAACACCTAACACCCGAGAAGAATTTGAGATCCGGGTGAACCTCACTTTGGAGCAGTTACGCTTAGGGCGGTTACATTCTGCCGATGGGGGGCGAGGTCAAGACAGCTTGGCGAATGTAAGACACCTACCTAATGGTCGAGTCGATTTACTTAGTATTGACGAGATGGCAAGAGTGCAATTGAACATGGCATACCAAATGCAATCAGTAGATTTTTCCGATCTGATCAAAGGCGGCGATGTTGATTAGCGATACATCTAACGGAGAGGCCGCTGTGAGCTTTAATGACAATCTTAAGTTCGCAAGTTATCGCGAGGGCAGTGATTCTGGCAGTGAAAAGGTTTGGGGGGTGCGGCGGCTTGGCTTGCGTTTTTGCGGGCACTGGGCGCTCTCACAGCATCCTTGACCCAGGTCGGTGTCCAGATGATGAACTGGCTCTTGGTTAGCGACTAGCGCAACGACATTGAAGGCCTTGGCAACCTGCTGTCCCTGCGCAATCCTGACTACCGCAATCTAATAAACGGCTATGCGGCTCTGACTGCCAAATCATCAGCCACGAACGCAAAAAGCCTGCTGTGATGCAGGCTTTTTTGCAGAGTCGTTTTGAAGGTAAGATTCTCGATGTCGGGTTTGGCAGCAGATGAACAGGCGTCCGGCAAGGTGACCAAGCATATCGGGCATCAAAGCTAAGCAGGCGCTGTCCAGTCCTCCGTGCCGATTTTCGGCCTGTCGCTTGCGGTGCATACCTGCCTGGATCACGTGAAGTGATCAGGGTAGGCGTTGGTATGCTTCCGGCAAACTCTCCTAACAGGCTTCCGAATCCTTGCGGTTACACGGTGAGGTGGCCGGTTTTTTGCCAGTCATCAGTTTGAAGCTTTCGCCTTTGCAGCCAAGTCCCGTAGACATTGTTGGGTGGACTCAAGCTTCTCAGATGTGATGATGCGCGGGTTCGCCTTCAACATGCTCCAGTATGTCGCTTTTATCCAGCCGTCATAGCATTGCGCGCTTTGGCCAGCCTGCATGCCCACTGCATACATCTTGGATAGGGTGATCGTCAGAACGAAAAATACGGGCGCTATTAGCAGGATGTTCAGACCAGCCCTGTAGCAGGGCTTCAGATACTTGGTGTACTCGCGCACCAGGAAATAGATTTGCTCCTGATGCTGCGTACATTGGATATTCAGCGTGCGGATGGCGTCAAAATCTGAATCAGGAACCAGCAATTCGCGCTCGGGAGAGAACGGTGCTTCGCGCGTAGCCGCCAATCGTTGTAACTCGGCAAGTGAGTCTCGCAATACGCTCACGCTGCCTTCACGGTCGAGCAGCTCGCGATACGAGGCGTACTTGAAGACTGTTGGTGCCGTTGCCTTGTACACCAGGATGAAGGCAAAAAACGATAGGCCGCTCACCCAATACAAGTAGAGTTCGAAGGGGAGCAGATCTTGTTTGTTAACGGCCTTAGAAACAGATAGTGCTAGGGGCACGATAGTTAATGCCACAGAGATGAGCACTAAGGCCTTGCTGTTGGCGATCATAGACAGTACTTGCCAATCATGAGTCAGGGACAACTCCTTAACGTTGCAGACCCGTGCAATAAATATCACCGTGAGCAAAAGGCCGGGGATTATATAGTACGGCCAGGGGATATCCTGCCCTATGGCGTACTCGATTAGCTGTTTTGGGAGGAAGGTAACGATTAGTCCGATAATCAGCCCCAAGACTATTCGTACCCAGTTTTGGTTCCACTTGTCGAGGCGTTTCTGGGTGGGATTTGGGTTAGTTTGTTGGTCGCTGGGGACTGACATTACTTCTTCCTTTTGAATGGCTAAGCAACTGAGCGTCTAGGGATAGATTGGATATTCGCGGGCGTGGCCTCTCTCTACTCTTAGGGTAAAGAGATTTCTAGGTGGCATTGTGCCACTGAATGACTCCGGGTGTGATGCACCTAAAATGGCGCAGTTGAATTGTGAGAGTAACCAGTGGATTCGAAGGTGGTGCTTCAGGCAGCGGGAAGGCTTCGGCTAGGCGATGATTTGGCCGACGGCTACTGACCGCATTTACAGGAGTACTCAAGTACGACGCAGCCCGCTGTGGGGGTAGGCTCTCAGCAAAGAGCAGGCCTATTCGTCTGGTGAAATTAAACCTATATGAAGTCCTAGAGCGCCACAGAGTGCGATTTGTGCTTAATGCGATGCTTGTTCCAGATTCAGCTATAGTCGTTCTTCGGCCAGCTCGGGAGCGATGTTCCTGAACAGGATGCACAGCTTCGATAGCGCAAACCAAAGGAGTTGGGATGAGAGTTGCGAGTCTGGAGATTCGAAATTTTCGGGGCATTCGCCACGGACATATTTGTTTCAAGCAGCACTCGGTGTTGATTGGCGCAAATAACACTGGGAAAACCACTGTAATCGAAGCGCTTACCTTGCTGTTCGGCCGTGAGCGTATGGTGCGTGAGCTGACCGAACACGATTTTTACGGTTCGGACCCTCAACCTGAGGACAGGATCAAGCTTGTTGCGACTGTTACAGGGTTCGAGTCTCAGGATCCGAGTGATCACTTGGACTGGTTTCGAGATGGCCGTGGAATCCCAAAATGGATTGATGAGGCCACCGGTATCGTTTCTGCAGTTCAGACTGCACAGGCAAACATGCTGTGTTGCCAGATCGGCGCACAGGCCTACTTCGATCAAGACTCCTTAACGGTCGAAATGGTCAGGTACTTCCACGATCATGACAATCCAATAGATCCATTTGCAGACGACACGCCTGTAGGCGTACCGCCGAAGCTAATCAAGGAGATGGGTTTTTACCTTGTGCGGGCTAGTCGAACTTGGGACAAGGTTTTCTCATGGGGGAGCGAATTATTCCGTCGAACCTTGGGCGGCAGCTGCTCAACCTTCTTCCGCAATACTTGCCGAGCGGGATCGATTGCGACGACCTGGAGCTCCGATTGAGCAGGATCAGCAAATTGCTGCACTAATCAGTAACGTAAATAATGAGCTCTCAAAATGCATACCCAACGCACCTTCTGTGCAGTTAAGGGTAACCAGCACAGACAGTCGCTCACTGCTGGACTCAGTAGCAGCGCATTTTGCAGTAGGCGAAGGTTTGGGCGTCCCAGCTGCACGGCAGGGAAGTGGGCTGATATCACTCCAAGGCCTGCTTTTGCTTTTAGAGCTTGGTAGAGGCCGTGCGGATGCCGGTGAGGGTTTCCTCATGGCACTCGAGGAGCCCGAACTACACCTCCCACCTGCAGGCCAGCAGCAATTAGTACAACGAGTTCAAGCGCTATCCACTCAGACGTTCGTTACCACTCACTCACCGCTTATTGCGGCAGTGTCCGATCCGACTTCTGTCTTAATACTGCGTAATGTAGACGGGCAGCTATCAGCGTTGCCATTCCTTCCTGAAAAACTTCCGCCTGAAGCACAAAATTGGCAGCGCAGATTTTTTCAGCAAAGCCGAGTGGACGTATTGTCAGCGCTCATGCACCCATGTGTGCTAGTTCCAGAGGGACGAGCAGATTTTCAATTATTGAAAACCGTCCTTCGCCCTTTGATGCTGAGCGAGGGCTGGTCTACTAGTATGGAAGCAATGTTCGGACTTCAGGTAGGGGTAGTGCCTACGGAAGATGCGAAGGTTCTTGAAATTTACGAGCTTTTATCCAACGCGCACCAACGCGTGTGCTGTCTTGTTGATGGCGATGCAGATGGCCACCGTTACATTAGGGGATTACAAGCAACCCAAACCCCTCCACCGGTGATAATCCGGTGGAAAGATGGCGAAATGATTGAGGATGTCATCGGGTGGATTCTTCAGGCCGATGAAGAGCAAATGCTGTATGCCTTGAATGACGTACCAGCGGTGCCGCCCACTTCGGTCGCGGATGTCGTCGCACACCTGAAGCAGAAGAAAATGGATGTGATTTGCTATGAGGCAGTTGCAGATGCGATCGTAAACTCTGCGCAATGTCGTGGCAGGGCTGCTGATTTGTTTAGTGCTTTGGCTCAGACCTGTGCAGCTGTTCCGAACCGCCATTTTGCCCAAAGCGAGGATGGTGCCTGGGTTTTCTACGAATGACGGTGAGATCCTTTTCAGGGCCCGCAGGCTGCGGCAAGACCTTTCAATTAATGGCCTCACTCACTACGCAGTTGGCAGACCAACCGTTGCTTGATGGCCAAAAGGTGCTCGCCCTCACATTTATGCATGGTTCACGACGTAGGCTGGATGATCGCCTGGCCGGTGTCGTTGGGTTAAATCGTCGCTACGAATGTAGCACCCTCGACAGCTTCGCATGGCGGATAGTGAGTCGGTGGAGAGCTCTTTTGGCCCATCTGGGCATGGAGTTTCCTCAAGTAGGAGCTTACGAGCAGATCTGCACATCAGCCTCAGAGTTGATGGCTCGTGAGGAAGTGGTTCGTTGGGTGGCCGGATCATTTCCCATCGTCGTTGTTGATGAAGCGCAAGACCTAACTCCAAGTCGGCTCGCTATCGTCCAGTCACTCGCGGCCCATGTGGAGTTACTCGTTGCGTCCGACGAATTCCAATGTCTTTTGGAGGAGCTTCGTCCGAATTTAGCGTGTGAATGGCTAGCCGCCACCGGGAACGAGATCACTCTGAATATACCTAGAAGGACGAATGACCAAGATCTACTCGCTGCTGCAGGAGCAGTGAGATCTGGTCAAGCGCCTCAAAGCGCCGGGCGCTTCAAGGTAGTTGCAACTGCGAATGCTGGATTGGCGGGTACGTGGATATCCAATGCGATCAGCTGGAACAGGGCGGGCAATAGAATCGCGATCATTACTCCTACAATGGGCACATTCGCCGATCAGGTTCGCGTATGGGTAGAGTCTCGTACGACCAGTAGAGGGAATGGCCCGCATCGCGTCATTCTGGAACGGTCAGAGGCGCTACGTTCTCGGGAGTTCATTGACACATTGGCGTTACCTGATCATGCGAGCGCAGCAGAAGCAAGAGCACTGATGAGTGGGCAACCACGGAGTATTAACGAGGATTTTATTCGTTGGCTTGATAGACAGCGCAGAACCAAAGGGCGGAACACGTTTTCACGTCAAGAAATGGAGGAAACGATTCTCCAATCCTTTTCGAGTCAACGACGGCTTGGCGGAAATGATGGTGCGGGAGTCCGAATGCTAACCGTGCACGCCGCAAAAAATAGGGAGTTCGATTTAGTCCTAGCGCTGTGGCCGGCTGCGATTGGAGGAGATGAAATTCAGAAGCGTCGACTTCTCTACAATGCGATTACTCGTGCCAAAGGCCAGTGCCTAGTCTTGGTACAAAGCGCGAGAGCTATGGTGGCGCCACCATTCACTTACCGCCCTTAAGCCCTATTAGCCCAGCAATGCTTTCGTTTAGAGGATGGCTGGCAAACTTCCTTTGATTGCGACAGTTTTTATTAGTTGGAGCATCCTTCTATTTTCCTTTATTGAGGGTTGCGACAGTTTTTAGATTTCCCGCAAGCATACGCTCAGACTCGAATTTCCGGCACTGGGCGCGACAGTTTTTATTCTTTAAGATCAAAGCTCTCCCACAATCGCAGCCTCGGCTGCGATTGTCGTATCCGCCGCCGAGGAATCCCATGGACCGCTTTCAGGAAATGCAGATCTTCGTTGTCGTCGCCCAAGAGCAAGGCTTTTCGGCGGCGTCGCGGCGTCTGGGTCTGTCGGCGGCGAGCGTCACCCGGGCGGTGGCGGCGCTGGAGCAGCATATCGGTACGCAGTTGCTGGTGCGTACCACGCGCACTGTGCATCTGACTGAAGCCGGGCAACGTTACTGCGATGACTGCCGGCGGATTCTTGCCGAGGTGCAGGAGGCCGAGGATTCGGCGGCAGGCAGCCATGCCTTGCCGCGCGGGCAGTTGACGATTACTGCGCCGGTGCTGTTTGGCGATCTGTTCGTCACGCCGGTGATGGCCGATTACCTCTGTCGTTACCCGGATGTGTCGATCAACGCGCTGTTGCTGGACCGGGTCGTCAACATGGTCGAGGAGGGCATTGATGTCGCGGTGCGCATCGGTGAGCTGCCGGACAGCAATCAGCATGCGATTCGCGTCGGGGAAGTGCGGCGGGTGATCTGCGCTTCACCGGGGTTCCTGGCTGAACACGGCCGACCGGAGCACCCGCAGGCCCTGGCCGCGCTGCCGGTGGTGGCGACGTCGGCGATCGGTCAGCAACGCAACTGGCCGTTTCTCGACGGCGGTGAAGCACTCAGTGTGCGCACCGAACCGCGCCTGACCGTCACGGCCAATCAGTCGGCGATCACCGCCGCGCGCAAAGGCCTGGGTCTGACGCGAGTGCTGTCCTATCAAGTGGCGGACAAAGTCGCGGCGGGGGAGCTGGAAATCGTCCTCGCCGAGTTTGAATTGCCGCCGTTGCCGATCCATGTGGTGTATCAAGGCGGGCGCAAGGCACCGGCGCGGATCCGCAGTTTTGTCGACTTCGCCGTGAAGGCGCTGCGCGAGCATCCGGCCTTGAGCGCAGCGGCGTTATTGCACGAGATGAAATAATCGATTGCAGCGGCTGGTTATTCTGTTGTTCCGGCAACCCATAGATGATGACTCCATCGGCGCGCTCATCCCCGTAGCGACGTCACTTTCCAGCGGAGTCGACCATGCAAGCGATCAAACTCTACAACTTCCCACGTTCCGGCCACGCCCACCGCGTCGAGTTGATGCTGTCGCTGCTGCAACTGCCGACCGAGCTGATCTTCGTCGATCTGGCCAAGGGTGAGCACAAGCAGCCGCAGTACCTGGCGATCAACAGCTTCGGCCAAGTGCCGGCGATTGATGACAATGGCGTGGTGCTGGCCGATTCCAATGCGATTCTGGTTTATCTGGCACAGAAATATGGCAACGGACGCTGGCTGCCGACCGACCCGGTGGGCGCAGCGCATGTGCAGCGCTGGTTGTCGGCAGCGGCGGGACCGATTGCCTTTGGCCCGGCGGCGGCACGCCTGATCACGGTGTTTGGTGCGCAACTGAATGCCGAGGAAGTCATTGGCCGTGCGCACAATCTGCTCAAGGTGATGGAGCTGGAGTTGGGCAAAACGGCGTATCTGGCTGGCGAAGAGCCGACCATCGCTGACGTGTCTGCCTACAGCTACATTGCACATGCGCCGGAGGGCAATGTCGCGCTGGATGACTACGCCAATGTTCGCGCCTGGCTGGCACGAGTCGAAGCGTTGCCGGGTTTTGTCGCGATGCCGCGTACGGTGGCCGGGTTGCAGAAAACCGCGTGACCTCCACTCAAGCGTAGGACAGAGCCTTTTCAGCCAGCAGTTCCTGATACAGCGCTGTCCACTTGCGACCCATCTCATCGGCGGTGAACAACTGCCGATAGCGCGCTTCGGCTTTGACGCCCATCTCGGCAGCAAGCGCAGGGTTTTCCCAGAGCGTACGCATGGCTTCACGAAAGGCCTTTGGATTGCTCGGTGGCACCACCAGTCCGGTTTCGTTGTGGATATTGATGAAACTGGTGCCGGTGCCGATTTCGCTGGAGATCATCGGTTTGCCGTACATCGCGCCTTCGAGCAACGAAATCCCGAAAGCCTCGGAGCGCAGGTGCGAAGGGAAGACAATCGCGTAACTCAATTGCAGCAACGCCACTTTGTCCTCGTCACTCAGTCGGCCGAGAAAGTGAATATTGCGCAGGCCCAGCGCGGCGGCCTGTGCATGCAGTTCCTGCTCCAGCGGACCGGCACCGACGATCACCACGGGATAATCGATGTCTTTGAGCGCATCGAGCAGGATGTGCAGCCCCTTGTAATAACGCATCACCCCGACGAACAGAAAAAACTTATCCCCAAGCTGTTGGCGCCAGCGGTTCATGCGTTCGGTATCGGGCTGTGGATAACCTGCTTTATTCAGGCCGTAGGGGATAACGCGGGTCTTGTGCTGAAACTGCTGCAGCACATCGCTGGTGTGCAGATAGTTCGGCGATGCAGCAACGATGCGGTCGGCGCTGGCGAGGAAGCGATTCATCAGTGGCCGATAGAGCTTGAGCAGATGCTTCTGGCGAATGATGTCCGAGTGATAGGTGACCACGCTCGGCTTGTTCACGGCGCTGGCGAAATGCACCAGGTCCATGAATGGCCACGGGAAGTGATAGTTGATCACGTCGGCTTCGGCGGCCAGCTCACGGAACTGCTTGAACACGCTCCAGGAAAAACCGGTCGAGGCGAACTGAATATCCAGCTTCGCCCGATGTA
>Ga0209281_1000795_pt1 | contig 29586 bp, 24 predicted proteins | sample MedtruBG_FD_187514 | JGI IMG/M metagenome (GOLD analysis project Ga0209281, IMG submission 187514) | Root nodule microbial communities of legume samples collected from California, USA - Medicago truncatula BG (SPAdes) (version 2) | ecosystem: Host-associated > Plants > Roots > Nodule | place... | reverse complement strand
AATCTAATTGAGGGGTTATGGGGATGGTTAAAATCATCAGTAGTAAATAATGCATTCTTTAAAAGTTTGGTTGGTATTAGAGTTGCTGTACAAAATTTCATTGAAACAATAAATAAAGTTCCTACACGAACAATAGACAGGCTATGTATTAAGATGTAGAAACTTTATTAGAACCTATATAGATTGTTAATTTAATACTTATGTTGCATTTAATTTGCCTATATATGTTTCATAAGGAAATGGAATTATAATTGTTCCTTCAACAACCTTATAATTTGTATTTTCTGTTGGATTTAAATTGTTAATTAAATCTTTCGCTTCAGATAATCCATCAATTCCTACAACCACAACTTTTTTATTTTCATTTTCTTTATTGTACCCATAGTTTTGTAAAGCTTCGATGGCACCTATTGCCATAGCATCATTATTAGAAATTATCGCCTCAATACTTCCATTATATTTAAGAAACAAATTATCAATAGAAGTTTTTGCTAAATCTTTAAACCAACTAGCTTTTACAATTGCAATTTCTTGAGTCTTAATTCCAGATTCATTAATGGTTGCTATTGCATATTTAGTTCTATCAACTACCTGAGGATCATCTGATGGTCCTTGTAGTAAAACATATTGTAGAACATCATCTCCATTTTTATCTAAGACTTTCTTATTATTTTTCCATAAATCAACAACTATCTTACCTTGTGTAATACCAGCTTTCTTGGAATCTGGTATTACAAATGTAACCTTATCGTAGAGTTTTGAAGTCTTTGATACTACTTCCTGCGGTATATTCATAAGTATTAATGGTTTGTTTTTTTGTTTAACTCTAATAATTACATCTTCAACTATATTTTCTTTCTTATCAGGCAAATATAAAATAAATAAATCATAATTGCTTTGAAGGGCAGTATCTAATATTTCATTTTGAATAGCTATATTATTTTTAGGATTTAAAAAAGTATATTTTACTTTATTCTTATTCTCATTTTCTATTTTTTTTAAACTTTCTATAAGTCTCATAGTATATGGGGCATCAGTTATGAAAAATATCACTGCGACATTAGATATATTTCCACTATTAGATATTAAACCTAAGTTGACAGATGCTTCAGTTCGAATACTAATTGTTAATGAAAGAATAAATAATGTAATTATTGCTGATGCAATTATTTTTCTAAATAATTTCATTGCTATGCCTCCAACTCTATATAATTATTTATAATTACATATCTAATGTTAGGTTGCATATAAATATAAAATTTATTCTGAATTAGTAATATAAAAATACAGGAAACATCTTGGTTTGATTTGTTAGTTATAGATATTATATATAATCTGTCTACTATGAATGCTAAATAAGAGAGTCATCTCTTATCATGATCCTACTACTATAAAGCGATACATCATAAGGAACGACTCATAGTTATTAATCTTAATTATAAATATATATAGTCTCTAGTCCAGTGCAATCTATTATTTGGATTTTTACTAAATAGAATCTGATGTATATGAACATTGCCACAATTAAAGGATGCTGCACAAGCATTTAAATATAATCTCCACATTCTTATAAATGTCTCATCCTTGGTTTTTCTAATTTCAGGTAATGCATTTTCAAAATTACTTGCCCAATATTCTAAAGTTCGTCTATAATGCAATCTAAGATTTTCTACATCAATTATACTAAAATTTTTATCTGAAATAGAGCAAATTAATTCTGAAATAGATGGTATATATCCCCCAGGGAATATATATTTGTCTATCCAAGTATTATTACCTCCTTCAATTACAGATGTTATGGAATGAAGTAAAGATAATCCATTTTCAGTTAATAAATTGTTTATGTCTTCAAAGTATTCAGCAATATGTTCTTTTCCTACATGTTCTAACATACCTATACTGACTATTTTATCAAATCTTCTATTTTTCAAATGTCTATAATCACTTAGCTTGACATCAACTAAATCATTTAATTTTTCATTTTCTATTCTTTCTCTAACTTTTGCAAACTGCTCAGAACTCAAAGTTATTCCAGTAGCCTTTACTTTATATTCCTTAGCTGCTGAAATAATTAATTCTCCCCATCCACAACCTATATCTAGTAAAGTTTCACCTTCTTTCAAGTCTAACTTTTTTAGAATATGCTCTATTTTATTTCTTTGCGCCTGTGTTAAAGATTCAGTTTCTTCCTTAAAATAGGCGCAAGAATAAGTCATAGAATCATCTAACCACAACTTGTAAAAATCATTCCCTATATCATAGTGGAATTCGATATTTTCTTTGCTATGTTTAATATTATTTGAAGCCTTTCCAAGTAATTTGGCATACTTGTTACTATTGCTTAAGAAACTTTCCTTATTGTTATATATAGATTCTATAACCTTTTGAATACTACCTTCTATATCTATCTTCTTGGTCATATAGCCTTCCCCAAATGCTAATGATGGATTTTTAACGATATCACTCTTAGGGATTGGTTCATTAAAAATAATTTTAAAAGTCGCTTCTTCTTGTAACTCTCTTTTAGTTTCCTTTGGTGTATATTTTTCTGAACTTCCATCCCAAAATTTTATTTCAAATGAATCTGTAAATAAATTTTTAAATAATGTTTTATAAAATATCTTATCGATATCCATACCCTTCCCTCCTTAAAAACTATAGTAAATCAGGTATAAATTCTCTATTAATCTTGCAACTTAACACTCAAAACATCACTACTAATACTACCTTTCATAAATGCTTTCTTAATTTTAATTTACTTATATGATATGATTTAATATTAATTTTAGACCTTATAATATAAGTTTTTGAATTATCTCTCTTTTTAAATTATTCATACAAAAAAACAAAACCATAGAGAAACTCAAATCTATATGGTTCTGTTTTTATATTTTTTCTTATAAAAGCATTTAACTTTAAATAATTAATGAAACACTCCTAAATACATTTTAAGAAATTTATTATGTTTTCCAACAAATATTTTAGTTTATCCTTTTCTACTATTAATAAAAGCTATCCTTATTACTGATAGCTTTTATACCTATATCATATTTTAATATAATATTTCTTTTTTTATATCTTCATATTTGCAACTTCTTCATCAATAAAATTTTCTTCAAATTCTGACGCTTCCATAGGTCTTCCAATTAAATAGCCTTGAATAAAATCGCACTCAAACTCCTTTAGGATTCTAAATTGTTCCTGTGTTTCAATTCCTTCTGCGACAAGTTTAAGACCTAAACTATGTCCTGTATTTATTATTGCTTTAACAATCATTTTATCTCTATCATCTTTTTCTAGATTCATTATAAGCGTTCTATCAATTTTTATTTTATCAACAGGCAATTTACTTGCATAACTAATAGATGAATATCCAGTCCCAAAATCATCTAGTGAAATTTTAACCCCCTTACTTTTCAATTTTGTTAATACGTCAATAATTTTATGAAAATCCTCCATAACCTCATCCTCAGTTATTTCTATATTCAAATATTCTGCTGGAAGTGAATATGTCTCTAAGATATTTTGAACAATTGATACAAACTCAGTTTGCACGATCTGAGCATAGGATGCATTTACTGATAGTTTAATCTTACTTCCAAGTTCATTCCACCTCTTACATTGCATGCAAGCATTTTTTAATACCCAATTATCAATTGAGGTAATTTCCCCTACACTTTTAGCAATCGGAATAAATTCTAAAGGCGAAATTATTTTATCCCCTTGCTTCCATCTTATAAGAGCTTCTGTAGCTAAAACTTTCATTGTTCTTAAATCCATAATAGGCTGATAATAGATTATAAACTCATTCTCTTCAATAGCTTTATTTATTTTCTTTTTCATTTCTAACTTATCAAAAAACTTATCCTTTATTTTTGAAGAATATATAGCATAACCATAACCACCATTTTCTTTAACTTCATACATAGCTAAATCAGCTTTTTTAATTAAAGTATCTGAATCGTCTCCGTGGTTAGGAAATATGCTTATGCCTATACTTGCTCCTACCATTAAAGATTCTTCATTATAAATAAAAGGTTTTTCTAATGCTTTTTGAATACTTTCTGAAATTTCATTGATATAAGTACTTGATTCTATATTTCTTAAAATAATTATAAATTCATCTCCACCAATCCTAAAAATCGAACTTTCTTCTCTTATTACATTTTTTAATGAATCAGCAACATTTTTAAGAACCTTATCACCTACCAAATGCCCATAATTATCATTTATAGATTTAAAACCGTCTAAGTCTATAAAAATTATTAAAAAGCTATTATCTTTGTTCTCCAAAAGCATATTAAGATTTTCTAACATCATTTTTCTATTTGGAAGCTCTGTTAATGGATCAAAGTATACAAAATGACTAATTTGCTCCTCAGCTCGCATTCTATCTCTAATCTGTTTTTTTAGCCTCATATTTGTTTCTTCTAATTTTAAAGTATATTTCTTTTCTAATTCTGATATTTTCTTTCTTTCAGAAATATCATGTAATAAAACTACTACACCTAGGATATCTTTATATTCATCAAATATAACAGTGCTTGATAACTCGCATGCAATATCGCTTCCATCATTCTTATGCAGATTAACTTCCAATTTTCTTACATAACCTTTTTTTATTATGATATTAAAATCAAAATTCTCATAAACTATAAAATTACTAAAAGGCTTTCCTTCTATTTCTTTAAATTCATAATTCGTAACAATTAAAGACATTTCATTACAATTTTGAATATTAAAATTTTCATCTAAAATAAAGATCGGTTCAATAACAGTATTAAAAATATATTCTGATATATATCTTGGAGTTGTTAACATCATTTTATGCTTTCTTATTGCATAACAAATACCACCTAAAGCGATAATTCCTGTTATAACTGCTGTAGGAAAGATAACTATACCTACTAAAGGCAAAATAAGATCTGTAATGATTCCAATAATAATACTTATTATGCAAGTTATTAAAATAATTCTATTCTGCTTCTTTATTCTATTCTTTTTTGAATGTTTTCCTCTTAAAAATAATACTATCACACCTGCTATATCAAGAATAATAGCCCACACTGTATATACAATTTGAGCAGCTAACTCCGGCGCTACGTCGATCCAACCATAATATTCCTTAATCATTGCTGCATATGGCTCAACAAAAATATTAGCAATAAACAATAATGTTGTGGGAACGTATGCTAAAAACTTTACTATTGAAATGTAATCCAGTTCCTCTGTATTGTTAAGTAAATATGCAAAATATAACCAGAACCCGTTAAAATAGCAATAACCTAAAACTGAAACTCCCCTCCAAAAAAATGCAATGTTGATATTATCAGAGGTTAACATCATTGCATATCCCCCAGACCAAAGGCTACAACAAATAGCTAAACCTAAAAAGACTTCATTAGCTTTTGATTTCTTATCCATTTTATAGCCATATAATCCTAATAACAAATAAAAAATACAACATAAAAATAGTAATATAAACAACGTAATCTTGATAATACCATCTCCTGTGCAAAATATTCCAGCAAACTTAAATTTATATAAATTAATATTCTATATTATAAATTCCAATATTTCTAATAATTAATTTCATAATTCAACAATTTTTGCCATAATATTATTCTATTATTAATTCTGAAACTATTCAATATTTTTTAGTAATCTTGAACATGATTAGTAAAAATATAGCCATAAAAGAGATTTACATTTTTTCTTATGGTTCTTTATTTTTCTCACGTTTATTATTCAAAACTTCACAATCATTACAATATTAAATTATTATAATAAATTTCACAAAAGGATTACTTTGTATCTATTCATAAACACAAGCCGAAATATTTCCGTGTTTAAACAATTTGAAGCTCTCTTCTAAGATTGATAAAACTTTAATAAAAAAATTCACATAATACTATTGACAAATAATCCTATAGTTTTATAATGATATTAAAAGATAATCATTATCATTTAAGAATGATAATTATACAATATAAATTTAATTTTTTAAAATTCAGAATGATTTTAGGAGGGAAAATAATATGTCATTAATAGGAACAGAAGTAAAAGAATTTAAAGCATCAGCTTATAGAAACGGTGAGTTTATAGAAATCACTGAACAAGATTTTAAAGGTAAATGGAGTGTAGTTTGTTTTTATCCAGCAGATTTTACATTTGTATGTCCAACTGAGTTAGAAGATTTACAAGATAATTATGCAACTCTAAAAGGACTTGGAGCTGAGGTATATTCAGTTTCAACAGATACACATTTCACACATAAGGCTTGGCATGATACATCTGAAGCAATAAAAAAAATCACTTATACAATGATTGGTGATCCTTCACATACATTATCTCGTAACTTTGATGTATTAATTGAATCTGATGGTCTAGCTGATCGTGGTACCTTTATCATAGATCCAGATGGTGTGATTCAAGCAGTTGAAATAAACGCTGGCGGTATTGGGCGTGATGCAAGTATAATTGTTAATAAAATTAAGGCCGCACAATATGTTAGAAATAATCCTGGTGAAGTTTGTCCAGCAAAATGGAAAGAAGGTGCATCAACACTTAAACCAAGTCTTGACCTTGTAGGAAAGATCTAAGAGGTGAGCATATGATTCTAGATAAGGATATAAAAGAACAATTAAAACAGTATCTTGATCTTATGGAAGGCAATGTACTTATTAAAGTCAGTACAGGTTCTGATGATGCATCTAATAATATGGTTTCACTGGTAGATGAATTAGCTTCTATGTCTCAAAAAATCAAAGCAGAAAGATCTAGGTTATCACGAACACCTAGCTTTAGTATTGATCGTGTCGGTGAAGAAACTGGAGTAACTTTCGCTGGAATTCCTTTAGGTCATGAATTTAACTCTTTGGTTTTAGCTCTGCTACAAGTTAGTGGTAGAGCTCCCAAAATTGATTCTAAAACAATTGATGCTATTAAAAACTTAAAGGGAGAATATCATTTTGAAACTTACATTAGTTTAAGCTGCCATAACTGTCCAGAAGTTGTACAGTCACTTAATTTAATAAGTATCCTTAATCCAAGTGTCAGTCATACAATGGTTGATGGTGGTGTTTTCAAAGAAGAAATCCAAAGCAAGAATATACTTGCTGTACCATCAGTTTATTTAAATGGTGAATTCTTTGCAAGTGGTCGTATGACAATTGAAGAAATTCTCGCTAAAATAGGAAGTACTCCAGATGCATCAGAATTTACAGATAAAGAACCTTATGATGTACTTGTTGTTGGGGGCGGTCCAGCTGGTGCTAGTGCAGCTATTTATGCAGCAAGAAAAGGCATTCGTACAGGAATTGTTGTTGAACGTTTCGGTGGCCAAGTGTTAGACACTATTGGTATTGAGAATTTTATAAGTATAAAATATACTGAAGGCCCTAAGCTTGCAGCTAGTCTTGAAGAACATGTAAAAGACTACGATGTTGATGTGATTAACTTACAAAAAGCTAAAAGTTTAGAAAAGAAGAACCTAATTGAAGTGGAACTTGAAAATGGTGCTGTTTTAAAGAGCAAAACCGTGATAATCTCAACAGGTGCTCGCTGGCGAAATGTTGGAGTTCCAGGCGAAGAGAAATTTAAGAATAAAGGTGTAACCTACTGCCCTCACTGTGACGGTCCTTTATTTAAGGGAAAACATGTTGCAGTAATTGGTGGAGGTAACTCAGGTATAGAAGCCGCCATTGATCTTGCAGGAATTGCAGGTCATGTAACTGTTCTTGAATTTATGCCAGAATTAAAAGCTGATTCAGTACTTCAAGAACGTTTACACAGCCTAAATAATGTAACTGTTCTAAAAAATGCTCAAATTAAAGAAATCACAGGAACTGATAAGGTAAATGGAATTACTTATACTGAACGTGATACCGGAGATGTTAAGCACATTGAATTAGAGGGTGTATTTGTTCAAATTGGCCTTGTACCCAATACAGATTGGTTAGGAGAAAAAGTTGAACGAAATAGAATGGATGAAATTATTATTGATAACCATGGTGCAACAAATTTACCTGGAGTGTTTGCTGCAGGAGATTGTACTAATACTCCATATAAACAAATTATTATCTCAATGGGATCAGGCGCAACTGCTGCCTTAGGTGCATTTGATTATTTAATAAGACATTAATTAAAGGAGAGATTTTCTAAAGACAAGAAAATCTCTCCTTTAATTTAGAATTGGAAGAAAAAACTCACTATCGCTGTATTTTTACGAGCATTAATATACTTTAAATAGCTTCACAGCAGTCTTTGCGATTTTATATACAGGTGTTTCTAATTCTCTGCGGGCATTTCTTAGTTCTTTTCGAATTTCAATATGCTGTGGGCAATGTTTTTCACACTTACCACATTCAACGCATTGTGAAGCACTGCTTGTATTTTTTCGTAATGCAGTACACATAAGATATTCTCTCCTACCATTTTTCTTATTTTCAGCATACATCATATTATAAGAGTGAAAAGTTCCTGGAATGTCTACTCCTTTAGGGCATGGCATACAATAGGCACATCCTGTACACCCTACTTTAATGTTCCTGTTGATCTCATTCTTAACTTGCTCTATTAAATCGAAATCTTCTTCTGTAAATTCACCTGCTACTACATTCTCTGCAATTTTTATATTCTCCCGAACCATTTCAAGAGAATTCATTCCAGAAAGTACACAGGTAACTTCAGGTTGATTCCAAAGCCAACGAAATGCCCATTCTGCAGCAGTGCGTCTCCTTGAATTTTCCTTTATTATATTCTTAGCCTTCTCCGGTAATAAATTAACTAGTCTTCCACCTCTTAATGGCTCCATTATAATTACAGGAAGTCCTTTTTTACTCGCAGCTTCAAGTCCTCTTCTTCCCGCCTGACTATGTTCATCTAAATAATTATATTGAATCTGACAGAAATCCCAATCGTACGCATCTAAAAGCTGAATAAACATTTCTGTATTTCCATGATAAGAAAATCCAACATTACGTATTTTCCCATTATTAACTTTTTCCTTTAACCATTCATCAACACCTAGCGATTTTAAGCGTTCCCATGTCATAACATCTGTAAGCATATGCATAAGATAATAATCAATATGATCTGTCTGAAGTCTTCTTAATTGTTCATTAAAGTACTTTTCCAAATCCTTTTTTGACTTAACCATGTAATGTGGAAGCTTAGTAGCAATAAATATTTTTTCCCTGCAATTATTTCTTTTTAGAATTTCACCAAAAGTAGTTTCACTACCAGGATAAACATAAGCAGTATCAAAATAATTGACTCCACTATTTATTGCTTCCATAACCTCTTTTTCCGCCTTATCAATATCAATGCTACTTCCCTTTTTAGTAAAACGCATACAGCCATAGCCTAATATAGATAGTGGATTTCCATTTTTGTCTTTCCTATACTTCATTTTTGAAGTTTTTTCTATGGACTCCATTATTACAATCACCTCATCAATAATTTAAGTATTAACTTCATTATAACAAAAATGAAAGTATAAACAATAAATTAATATAGGTACCCAAGGTATTAATTAGACTCATAGATATAGCAGCAAAAAGAGAAGGTATTCAGTTATTTCGGTTTCCATATAATATCTATATGAAAAATGAATCTTGATTAACGTTTGATCTACACTCACGGCATTCGCACCAATCAAAGATTTAGTTTCTATGTTTAATATTTCTATAAACATTTTTATAGATTCATTGAATCTCTTGAAATCCTCATGTTTACTATAAATTTTTAACTTTTTTTCATTTTTTTATTTTTCCCTTAAAATTTCTAGCTGTATCTCTTGCATACAAATCACAAAGTGAGTTTTCAAAATGGTTAGAATGTGCCTTTACCCATTGAAACTCAATATATTTTTCACTGCAGACTTTATCGAAACTAAGCCATTTATCTATATTTTTAGCTGGTTCTCCATTGATAGTTTTAAAGTCATTTAATTTCCAGATAGGTAACCATTCTGTCAATCCTTTTCTAACATACTGACTATCAGTTATTATTCTTATTTTTTCAACACCTTTCAATAATTCAAGAGCTTTTATTGCTGCTTCAAGTTCAGCTTGGCTGCTTCCCATGTCATTCACTTTTTCTGTATATAAATTATAATTTCCTTTTAAGTCTTCAATTATAAAAGCAAATCCACCATGATTTTTCTTCTCAAAATAACTGGCATCTGTGTAAATCCTATGAATTCTTGCTTCAGCCTTATTTTCTTCTATTGCATAACTATCATAATTATTGTTTCGTTTATCCAAAACTAAGATTTTACTCCTATCATTAAAAGCAGCTACATCCTTATCTTCTCTTATGACTACCTTTACCTTAAACCCTACATAGTACGTATTTATACGCTTATTATGCAGCATTTTTCTAAACTGATATTCCTGACCTTTAAAAAAATCACTTAAATTGTTATCATCTATAAAATGCAGTTCTTTTTTTACAGGATTAAATTCTACTAAGGAGTTGTCTGTGCCATTACTGACTTTAATTTTAAATTTATTATTTTCCTCATCTATTATTTCCATTGTAAAAAGCATCATTTTCATAAAAATTACTCCTTAAAATAAATACCTCATTATAAATTTTATTTTTAGCATAGATATAATAAATTTATAAGTCATTTTAATAATGAATTATTTACTCTTTTTTCTCTTGTCTCATTATACTTATTAAATTTTATATCATTATAACAAATTTAATGCTAATAGGTATCTATATTATTTACGACTATTATATAATATTTCTGCAAAGATAATATAGTAGAATTCTCTTTTAATTGCTATTTATACTAAGTTAAATTTCTTACTGATATAGTTTCACATAAAATAGCTTTTTTGTTTTTCCTAAACAAAAAAGCCATCCTCTAAGGATAGCTTTTATTCAAAATACATTTATTCATTTTTAGATAATAGCTTTATTATCTAAAAATATCCTGTGTAAATTCATCTAAATCTACATTTCCATTTATACCATTAACTATACCTTTGTCAGTATATTGGAACCCTGCTCTAGAATTCCATATATTATTAGATGGTAAATTATCAAAACTTCTATAGTAATTGGCTTCCCATAATGTATATTTTGTTAATCTGCTATCTAAATTATTTATAAAGTCTGAATATGTATATATACATACGTCCATGTTGCTTAGTCTTTTGAATTCATTTGCAAATCTTATGGCATAATCCATAACATTAAATCCAGCTGTTTCTACATCTAAAACAGGTTTTAAATCACTTTGCTTATCTTTTATATTATTATAAAAATTTTGTGCCTGTGTTTCTGGAGAGCTTGTCCCAACTAAAAAATGATAAAAACCTGTTTTTAGTCCTGCATTCTTAGCACCAGTATAATTAATTCCTAAATAGTTATCTACATAGGTCGTCCCTTCTGTTGCCTTTATGTACACAAGTTGTATTCCTGCAGCTTTCACTTTTGCAAAATTTATATCTCCATTGTAGTGACTAATATCTATACCTTTATATCTGGTAGCTGCTTCTAACCTCTTTCCATCAAGACCAATACGATATCCACCTGCTATTGTATCAGTGAGTAGTCTTCCTGTCGATAGGTCTAAGTAATAATAATCACTTCCTGAATTTACCCAGCCTGTTGCCATAGCACCAGTTTCATATAAATAATACTTAGCTCCACTAACTGAAATCCAACCAGTAGCCATGCTGCCACTATTATAGAAATAATACCAATTATTATTTAATTTCATCCATCCAGTTGCCATTGACCCACTGCTGTAAAACATGTAAGTCCTATTATCTATTTGATTAAGGCCGGTAATCATAGTCCCTGACTCATTAAAAAAGTACCAAATACTATTTATTTGTTTCCACCCAGTAACCATACCTCCTGTCCTATCCAAATAATACCATGTACCATTGGAATTTAACCAGCCAGTTACCATCTTACCATCGTAGCTTAAGTAATACCAGTTTTCATCTGGCTTAATCCACCCTCTTGCCTTTGTATTATCTGATTTGTAGTAATACCAATATCCATTTACCTTTTTCCAGCCAATGGTTGATGTTATATTTATATTTCCAAGATTACTAGTATTTTTAGTATTATACTCCGAAATAACATTCAATGCATTTGGTTTACTTTCAGGTATCCCTGGATTTGGAATTGAATTTGATGCTATCGTCAAATCACTTGTTGCAGCTTGGACACTTAACCTTTGACCAAAACTCAACATAATTGCAAAAGTTAAGAGAAATAGTGTAATTTTCTTCTTAATACTCACGAAATCATTCTCCTTTTTTCATTAGTAATGTTACTGAGTTGCTATCTTAATGAAATATCTCAGTAACTACGATATATTTAAATTATATAATCGTCGAACATTGTAAACAATTATTTTACTATGGTTATTAAGGATAATAATAGAAACCTAGTCACTTAAAAATTCGAACTCCTATAGTAAATAAAACAATTACATCAGTTGTACTTTTGTTTTCATTTTACTAAGTAGCAATGTTTATTATTGCTATAAGTAAAAGTTACATGAGTCTCTGCATATGTCCTATCCCCTAACAAGATTTATAACTCATTTGGATAATCTATACTGCTAAATATGCTTGATTGTATCACATAATAATTATTATCCAGAAATAATTGTTGCAATTTTCTAACAATTTTAGTATAATTACGATAAACACACAAGTAAGGAGTGATGTTAAATGAATAAATTATTCATCAAAACTTTAGCTAAGAAAGTTATAGAATTTTTAATATATGGTCCAGGATATAAAGCTCCTGAATATGCATATGTTCGTGTAACTCCTAAACCAACTAATAAAGATATATACGAAGATACATTAAGATGGTAAAAACATAAATTAATATATACCGATTAAATTTGTTAAATTTTATGTGTGCATATAAAAAGCAGCAAGCAGAAATTAATCTGCTTGCTATTTTATTTATATTAATAATTATTTATTACTTATTAGCGCCTCTTTTAAGTTACGTTATCTACTTAGTTTAGACTTTTTTCCTTTTAATCTGATAAATGTTAGAATCGCTCCGATTAAGCTTATTACTCCTGCAGTTATATATACGATTCTCATACCATAAATGAACGCATCATTACTTCCTGCCACATAATCTATAACACGATATCCTATTTTGAGACTCATCATGCTATACAAAAGTGTTGTAGCTAATGCTATTCCACATACCATTCCTATGTTTCTTACTAGTGCATTTACACTTCCAGCGATTCCCAGTTTATCTTTTGGTACAGTTGACATTATCAAAGAATTATTAGGTGATTGAAATAACCCCATACCTATGGACATAATTGCAATAAATATCATCATGCTTAATATAGTTGAATCTACATTTAGCGTCGACATTAAGATTAACCCTATGCTTATAATAACTAATCCTATAAAAGTCAATACCTCTGAGCCAATCTTATCAGATAGATTTCCACTGGCAGGAGCCACCACTGCTAAAATCAAAGGATAAACCATTAGTATTAGCCCTGCATGTTGCGGTGTATAGTTCATTACATCCTGAAGATAGAAAGGAAGAATAATATTATTACAGAATATTGCTACAAATGTTATAAACGCACAAAAAATGCTTAAGGAAAATAATTTATTTCCAAATATTTGCAGTTGCAATAGTGGATTTTCTTTTTTCTTCTCAACTAATAGAAATACAATAAACGAGATAATTGCTACTGCGAAGCTTAATAAAATTAATGGATCTGTAAAACCACGATTTAATCCTTCATCTAGAGCTCCAAAAAGAGGAACTATGGCAAACATAAATAATATAGCACCTAAGCTATCCATCTTACCCTTTGCCGTTTTGTTGCCTTTAGGTAATAACTTTAAAGCATAATATAAAGCTATTATACCGATAGGAACATTAATTAAAAATATAAATTCCCAGCTTGCTGCACCTACTATAATTCCTCCAAGTCCTGGTCCAACTAAAGAGCCAAGAGCAACAGATGTTCCTAAGAAACCAAGTGCTTTTCCTCTTTCATTTGGAGGAAATGTCTCTGTAATAATCCCCTGATTATTAGCCATAGTTCCAGCTGCACCTATGGCTTGTACTATTCTTGCTAGAATCAATATCGGAAAAGAGCTTGTTACTCCACATAATAAAGAGCCAAAGGTGAATAACCCTAATCCAACCATAAACATCTTGCCTTTTCCAAGCATATCCCCTAGCCTTCCAAAAATCAATACTGTTCCTGCAATAACTATTAGGTAACTTGTTGCAACTAATTGAATTTTGGATGTTGTTACATTTAAAGCTGTTGCCATTTTAGGTAATGCTACATTTACGATACTGCCATCTAAAGCTGACATAAATGTAAACATTAAAACAATGATTAATATAGACCACCTGCTTTTACCTTTTTCTTGATCTATTTCTACTTGTTTTTGCATTAAAACTCCTCCTTAATTATGCATTATCTTTTAAAGCTCATCTTATTTCTAGTTAAAATCACTCTTCATTTTTTAATCTTTGCGTTCTATGTAAAACCTTTTTTAAAGACTCTGTAGTGATACGCTTCTCCTCGTCTGTTAAATCTTCTGTTATTAAACTCACTACAGCTTGAATTTCTTCACGAATTCTAGGTATAAGTTCTTTAGCTTTTGCTGTTAGGTATAAGTTATAGGCCCTACTATCTTTTTCGTCTTGTTTCTTAAGTACAAAGCCTAGCTCTATAAGTTTTGCAACTGTTCTCGCCGACATCGCTTTATCATTACCTATTTCTTTACTTAACTTATTTTGGCTAATTCCCTCATATTTTTCTAAAGTAAATATGTACGCAATAGAACCACTGCTTATTTCATATTTTTTTAAAACCTTATCTAAATAACCTTGTGTGTTTCTAAAAATCTTACTATTGAGCATTAAAAAATGTATTATCTCTTTTTCCACCACTTTTTCCTCCGACAAACTTAATTGACTAGTCAACAGTATTATACAAATAACTTGTTGACTAGTCAACCTTATTTTTTATTTTTAATTAGTAAAATCAATATTAAGTACCCCATTATTATTAGTCTACCAAAACTAATGTAACTATATTTTTCACAGAATATCTTTATAATATTAGAAAGCCGAGATTTTCTATAGTTAGGAAAACCTCAGCTTTTTTTAATATTTCAATGAATTTTGCTCCATTATATTGAACAACTTTTGAGTCACAAAATTAAACGTAATTCGTATGTCTCCCATAAAGTTTTTCTTTAATTTTTGTATATATTTCGTATGGTACGTCTAGGTCACTGTAGCCTTTTCCAAGTTCTGTACAAGGTCTATTTTCACCATGAAAATCCGTACCACCTGAAGGAATTAATCTGTATTTCTGCCTTAAGTATTTAACAAAATTCTTGTTATCCTCAGAAAAATCTGGGTAATATTCCTCAATACCGTCTAGCCCAAATTCAATTAATTCAATTATTTTATACTCTATTTCCCTATTGGAATATCCATTAAAACCAATAGATTTATTATAATGAGCTAAAAATGAAAGTCCATTTGCTTCTTTGATTATTTCTATTGCTTGTTGTACATTCATCAATTCACCTTGTCCATAAGGGATTAGATCTAAATACTTATCCCATATTTCTTGAGGTTTACTGCATATTTTCTCTGTTAGAAAATAATTATAAATATCATATCTATCTAATTGCTTTTTTATACATCTTTCTTTCAAAACATCAATACTTATATCTATACCTTTATCTTTTAAAACCTTTAATATATCACTTACACTTTCTTCTCTTGCCTTTTTCATATTATTATAGACTTCTAGAAATTTCCTGCTGTTTTTATCAATTCCAATTCCTAAAATATGAATAATTCTATTTTCATCATACTTTGCACTTATTTCAATTCCAGGAAGAAAATCAATATTTAATTTCTTAGCTTCCATTTCAGCTTCTTCATTGCCTTCAATACTATCATGATCAGTTAATGCTATAGCTTTTATATTTTTTTCCCTCGCAAGCCTTATTATCTCTATTGGTTTATAACTTCCATCAGACATAACGGAATGTGTGTGCAAATCAATTATATTTTCCATCTATATATTCCCTCAACTTATAACTAAAAACTAAACTAATTTTAAATTAGAACTCTCCATCCTAACATCTTACTCATAAACATCGTAAATATTTTCTATAACTAGAAAGATTGAATGCTCTTTTGTACTATGTTACATTTTATTAAAGTACTCTCCCTTTTAGTTGGAAATATTTTTAGATACCTTTATACAACACGCGCTCGTATTCTTCATTTTTATCAAATTCTTTTTGAGCAAAACTGCATACTGGTATTAACTTTTTATTTTTTTCTAATGCAAAATCCACAACTTTCTTTATTAATTGTTTACCTGCTCCTTGACCTTTTAATTGTTCATACACATAAGTATGTTCAATTTTTATTACATCCTGATTAATATCAGATAGCATTACTAGAGCAGAAGGGTTTTCTTCTGTCTCTCCAATATAAAATTTATTTACACCTTTTTTTATTTCCATGAAATAAACACTTCCTTTTTATAATTTAAATAATTTTAAAAAATTCTTTAATGCCCTTAATAATTAATGTATTTAATGTGAGTACCCTATCTTTACCTAATTTCCAATACTATAACTATTATTGTAACCTTATATTTATTATACTTCCACAGAACTATATATATTCTTGTATTATTTCGATTGCCCTAATTATATCTTCCTTTTAGAGATATTTATATCTCTCCATTTGCAAAGGCTTTATCTTTAGTTCCTAATCTTATTTCTTCCTTTAAGTTTTGGGCTTCTTTGATTACTTCTTCAAATGGTAAATTAGATAAACTATTGTAATTAACCGCTATTTCTGATTGAATATTATTTTTTTCATATATAAATACTTCTGTACTTTCTCCATTTTCTAACTTAACACTAACTTTTTTTCTGAGGTACATTGGGACTTCCTCCCACTGGTCTGCGATATATATTTGCTCATTCGATAATTCTAAAATCTTGCCATGAATTACTTGCCCAACACTTTTTTTTACATAATAATAACCATCTGTATCTGCATATACTTTATAGTCCTCCAATATTGCATCAAACATTTTAATTTCTTGCTCAAATAATATTTCTTGTATTTTCACATCCATTAGTGTGCCATAAGAAAAAAGATAAAATTTATTCATGTTTTACCCCTCTATTTTTTAATTTATATTTCTAGCCCTTGCTAAAGAAAATAGTTACATATATTTTTAAGCTAATATATATTTATTTAAGTTGTCGTGTAAACTTGAGATTATTGTAAACATTCCGTTTATTCGAGTCAACTTAAATATTATTCAATAATATCTTAATCAGTATGAATTCCGCTTATTATCTTAGTTCATACTTGATTAAAATGTTATTTAACTTTCAAACGCATTAAATAATCCTGAAAAATAATTGACAAATTTTTTGGAAATATTTATAATTACTTCATGGAAATAATTCAATATTCTTACAAACCATTGATTAAGAGTAGTAGACTTAGTGATCGGATTTAAAGAGAGTTGTAGAGGGTGAGATTACAGCAATGCAAGCTATGTCGAATGGACTTATAAGGGCGGGAGGAATGGCTTATATTTTATTAGCTTAGTAATGCCTGACGGGGTTTCCACTCGTTACTATAGGAAAATGTATTATTATGTACATTAGATGAGTGGGCTAATCTTAGCCAATTTAGGTGGTACCGCAGAAGTTATAGACTTTTGTCCTAGTAGAAATACTGGACAAAGGTCTTTTTATTTATGCGGAAATAAATCGCTTATTATTCTGTTACTTGTGGGATTAAGTTCATCTAAATTTAGATTGAATATCAATGCGAGTCTAAAAATTTTCAATTTATTAATGAGAGGAGTTATTACTATGAAAAAAATACCACACAGAATTTATCTTACTGAGGATCAAATGCCAAAACAATGGTACAATCTACGTACAGATATGAAAGAACTTCCTGATCCAATGCTAAATCCACAAAACTTTCAACCTGTAACAGCTGAGGATTTATATCCTGTATTCTGCAGAGAACTTGCAAAACAAGAATTAGACGATTCAACACGTTATGTTGATATTCCTGAAGAACTACAAGAATTTTATAAGATGTTTCGTCCTTCACCATTAATCAGAGCATACAATTTAGAAAAAGCTCTTGGAACACCTGCAAAAATCTATTATAAATTTGAAGGAAATAATACCTCTGGAAGTCACAAATTAAATTCAGCAATTGCCCAAGCTTACTATGCTAAAAAACAAGGCTTAACAAGCCTTACTACTGAAACTGGAGCTGGTCAATGGGGCACTGCTTTAGCTGAAGCTTGCTCTTATTACGGAATTCCACTTACTGTTTATATGGTTAAATGTTCTTATGAACAAAAACCTTTCCGTAAATCTATTATCAGGACTTTCGACGGAAATATTATTCCTAGTCCAAGTAATACAACTCATGCTGGAAGAGCAATCCTAGAAATGGACCCAAATAACACAGGAAGTCTTGGATGTGCAATCTCTGAAGCTGTAGAAAAAGCAGTTACGACTGATGGCTGCAAATATGTACTTGGCTCTGTATTAAATCAAGTACTTCTCCACCAATCTATAATAGGTTTAGAATCTAAAATTGCTATGGAGATGATTGATGAATATCCTGATATTGTGATTGGTTGTGCAGGAGGTGGCTCAAACCTTGGTGGACTAATTTCTCCATTTATGCAAGATAAATTAACAGGAAAAGCTAATCCTAGAATTATTGCTGTAGAGCCTGCTTCTTGTCCTTCACTAACAAGAGGACGTTATGCATATGACTTCTGTGACACTGGTAAAATCACTCCACTTGCAAGAATGTATACCCTTGGAAGTGGCTTTATTCCATCTGCTAACCATGCAGGAGGTCTTAGGTATCACGGTATGTCCCCTATTCTTTCAAAACTTTATCATGATGACTATATGGAAGCTGTATCTGCAGAACAAACTAAAGTATTTGAAGCTGCTGTCTTCTTTGCAAAACATGAGACTATTCTTCCAGCGCCTGAATCTTCTCATGCCATTTTCGGGGCAATTGATGAAGCTTTAAAATGTAAAGAAACTGGTGAATCTAAAACAATTCTTTTTGGATTAACCGGTACAGGATACTTTGATATGACTGCTTATGAATCCTACTTAAACGGTGCAATGGAAGACTATATTCCAACAGATAAAGACCTAGAAATAGGATTTTCAGGTCTTCCTAAAATTCCTGGAATACAAGAGTAATAGTATAGAAATTAAAAACCACCCGCCTTCCTCGAGTGGTTTTTAGTCTACTTTATATGTTTAATGTTTTTTTATAAGAGCTTTTCTTCAAATTTAAGAAATAGTAGTTACAAAAACTTTTCAATAAATAAGTTTCTTTTTCACATTTAACTTACAATCTTATCAAAAGCAACGGTTCTTAAATAATCGTTTCTACGCTCAGTAATAGTTTGGATATTTTCAGTTATATATTCTATAAAAATATTAACAATCTCTGGATCAAATTGTGCGCCAGCATTAATTCTTAACTCATTAATTGCATATCTTATATCATATTCCTCATGATATATTCGTTTTGACACCATAGCATCAAAAGCATCTGCAACAGAAACTATTGCAGCACATCTTGGAATTTCACTTCTTTTTAAATGATTTGGATAGCCTTTTCCATCATATCTTTCATGGTGATATAAAATTATATCAAGTATCTCTTTATCTTGAAAAGGTTGGCTTGACTTTAACATATCATATCCAATAAGAGGATGCTTCTGGATGCACCCATATTCTTCTTTTGTGAGTTTATTAGGCTTATTTAAAATTTTATCACTAATTCCGATTTTCCCAATATCATGAAGCAAAGCTCCAGTGTAAATAGTATTGCATTCTTTTTTGGTATAATTTAGTTTTTCTGCAATTGCTAACGCATACTTAGCTACATTTTCAGAGTGAAATGCAGTATATTGATCTCTAAATTCAATAGTCCTTGCTAATGTTTTAATAAAATTCACATTATTTCTGTACTCACGCATACGTATATTAATCAAATATGATATAACAAAAGAAATAATAAAATAAGATATCCAATGCATAATAAAAAAAGAGAGGCTTGGAGCTTTAAAAGGTCCAAAGAATGAAAATATTCCTGAAACACAAAAGCTAATTATAACTTGCTGTACTATACCGAAAAGGGAAATCCCTACCATAACCATAATAAGATCATAAAATAATGGAGGGTTTGGCTTAGGAAATATAAATTCATATAAAATAATATAGCCAATTGAAAATAGAATTGTAATGTAACGTAATTTTTCAGAATTTTCTTCAATGCAATTCCAAAACGTGTATTTTGATATCTTTTGTTTATTCTCTGGTAACAATAAAAACACATCCCCTGTTTATATTACCTTCCTTGGTAGTATTAATCCCTGTGCGTAAATAATTATACTATACAAAATTAACGGATTAAATGGTAAAACTGAGGCAGAATTGTAGCAAATGATTAAAGGTCTAATAAGAAAAAAGATGAGCCGCCTCAAATAAATTGTAGGCAGCTCATTCTAGTTAAAACTCTGCATGAAAAGTTTCACTTTATTTTTTCTATATAGTGGCAATTAACATCTATATGATTTAAGAATAACAATAATCTTTCATAAAGTGGGTGAACTTTATCACCATACTTTGCTTCTAGATTTCCCCCAATATCTTTCACATTTTTCTTACCATCTATTTGTAATAATATATAACTTCCATATTCATCTAAAGTAATTTTTTTATACCCTGGAATTCTGAATTTAAGTTTTCTAAAAAACTTTTGGATTTTATGATCTTGTTTTTGAAGTATAGTTACAATATTATCTTTATCTACCTCATACTCTAAATTATCCGATATTTTATATATTATATTTAAAACATCTTCATTACTTTTCAGCATCTTTTACTTTACTTCCTAAGATAGGTATTATAGTAGCTATTATTAAAGCTACTAATATTATGAATGCCATTCCATTAGAAGCAAAAAATCCACTTGGTTCAATTCCTTTTACAATTCCTGTTACTTGGAATATTATACCTACAAGTCCTATTATAGATGCTCCAGCAACAAGACCAGAGGATAAACTTATACCATTAGAAACTTTTGTTTCTTTTTCTTTTACAGACTTGGAAGTCTTTTCTATGAATAAACGAACTAATGCTCCTATTAATATTATAGTAGTTGTAGATATAGGTAAATAGAATCCTATAGCAACTGCCATTATAGGAAGATTTAATAAGAATAAAACAATTCCCATAACCGCACCAACGATAATCATAACCCAAGGTAATTTACCTGACATTATACCAGCAGTTAATGTTGACATTAAGTTAGCTTGAGGTAATGCAAATGGAACATTATCACCAGTCATTTGAAGTTGGTTTGAAAGTAATAATATAGTACCAACAACAACTGCAACTCCAAGTACACCAGCTATAGCAAAGTATTTCTCCATTTCATTTTTGTCACCACCAATTACAAAAGTAACCTTTTGTGATTGTGCATAACCTCCTGCTACAGATATAGCAGTAACAATAAATGTACCAAATAAAAGTAACGATTTATTATTTTCAGGATTTTTCCACCCCATTACAACGAACAATAGTGTTACAATAACTATAGAAGCTATAGTCATACCTGATACAGGAAGGTTTGAAGTTCCTATAGTACCTGTTAAACGGCCAGAAACTATAACAAATAGTAAAGATAAAAATAATGATAAAATGGCAGCAAGTATTGCCATTAATATATTACCACCAGATGATAAGAAACCACCTATGAAACCTAGTACTATCCCACCAAGTAATATTATATTCTCAACTGATGAGCTCTTACCGTTATTTGAAGATTTTGCATTAAGAGTTTCTTTTATAGAAGATATTATTGTCGGAATAAGCTTTATGGCACCTATTAAACCACCCGAAAGCATCATACCAGCCCCAATATATTTTACATAACTACCAGCTATATGTTTGACTTGCATTGCGTTTATAGCAACATTTGGATTATTCCATACGTTTGCCCCATCTGTTCCAAGACTTGAAAAATAACCTATTAAAGGCATTATGCCGAAGTTTGATAATATAGACCCAGCAAACATAGTTAAAGAAACATCTAAACCAACTATGAATCCTATACCTAATAATAGAGGGTTAACTTCAATTTCAAATTTCCACTTATAAAAAGTTTCATTTACATAACTTATTACATTATTAGCTAGATTTAAAAATGAACTAGTTATAACAGTTATTATACCTCCTATTCCAAATCCAGCTCCCATAAATTTCATTGATTCTCCAGCTCCTTCTGAAGCAACTAGTGTTTCAGATATAGCCATTGATTCAGGATACATTAATTTACCGTGCTCTTCGATAATTAAATAATTGTAAACAAGCGAAGCTATTCCAATACCGAATAAAACTCCAGCTGAACCAACAATAAAACCTTCTAGGAATGTAACTTTAGACCCTATTAAAAGAACTGCCGGTAATACGAATATTACACCACTAGCAACAGATTCCCCACCACTTGCCATACCTTGAACTAAGTTTTTTGCAAGTATACCTTTTTGCTTAGCAAATGCTGCTATAAATGCAGAACCTATAATAGACCCTGGTATACCAGCAGCAACTGTAAGTCCTGATTTCATTCCTGAATAGGCAGTTGATGCTGCAAATAAAACAGCTAAAATAATACCAATTATTAACACTAAAACGTTTCCACCAGATTTAGCACCACTAGAAACGTAGGGAACGTAGTCCTTACCTACCACACCACCATATGCATCTTTAGATAATTTTTTATTCATAAGATGTACCTCCTTTAATTTTGCCCCCAGATAATTATATCATAATTTCTATATAATACTATCTTTTTCACCCATTTTATATCTATACATTCCCTAATTATTAAATATTCTAATTAAAATATTTAATAATTACTAACCTTTCAAAAATATTATAGGACAAATTAGTAATAAAATTTCATTATACTTTGATGTCATAATATACAATAATTTAAAAATCATAGCACAAAAAACCCTCCACATTTCTGTAGAAGGTTCTATAGTTAATACGAATCTCGATATTCGTAAGTTGCTTTTCTAGCTTGACTATCTATCATATCAATAAATTTTCATTTACTCCATTATTTTTTATAAATATACAGACTAAAGTAATTGACTTTTTAATTGTTCCTTATTCAGTGTATATTTAAATTGTTTAATTTCTTTATTTTTCTCTAGAACTACAGCCGCTGGCACATCCTTTATCCCATACTTCTCTACAAGATTTTTCTTTGTGGCTATGTCAACTTCTACAATCTTATAATTGCAATTTAGTTCTCTATTAACCTCTTCTAATAAGCCTCTGAACGCTATGCTCTCATTAACTGAGGCATCTACAAATATTAATAAAACTCTTTTTTCACTGTGTAGAACATTTTTATTGAAATCATTTAATTCTTCAATGTAACGTTCAGCTGCTACAGCTGCGATTGCTCCATCTCCAGCAGCTGAAACAACTTGCCTTAAATACTTAACTCTATTATCTCCAATAGCAAAGACTCCTTCTATACAAGTTTCCATAAAATCATTTACTTGAATATATCCTCTTGAATTCATTTCAAGACCACTATTTTTGAGGAAATGGGTAGATGGGACCATACCTACAAATAAAAATACACCCTGGCAACTAATTTCTACGGTATTACCAGTCTTTAAACGCTTAATTTTTACTCCTTCAACATTCTCTGCGCCAAGAACTTCCTCTATTGTTGAGTTCCAGATAAACTCCATCTTCTTATTATTAAGAGCTTTTTCGCTGCTAACCTTGTTACAATCAAGAATTCCTTCATCATGGAGAACTATTACAGTTACTTTATCAGCAAACTTAGTAATGTACATTCCTTCTTCAATTGCCTGATCACCACTACCGACAACAACAACATGTTCACCTTCAAAGAACTCAGCATCACATGTTGCACAGTAAGCTACTCCCATGCCTTGAAGTCTTTTTTCACCAGGAATATCTAGCGATCTTGGTTCACTGCCACATGCTATAATCACAGCCTTAGATAAGATTCTTTTTCCCTTCTTTGTAATAATTAGCTTTTCCTTGTGAGATAAATTAGTATCCACAACTTCATCTCTTAAAAATTCTACGCCGAAACTCTCAGCATGATTCTTAAAATTTTTCATAAGATCTGGACCACTTATTTTGTCATACCCTGGATAATTAACTATCTCTCGCGTTGTGTTTACTAAACCTCCAACTATTCCTTTATTAATTATTAGAGTTTTAAGTTTAGCCCTACCTCCATAAATAGCAGCTGAAAGCCCCGCTGGTCCACCACCTATGATAATTAAGTCATAGGAATTGGTTATTTCACTCATACCTTTAACTATTCCTTTCCAAACTATTCTTCAAAAACCTCTGAAATTTTCTCTTCTATTTGCTCATCATCCACATTACCAGCCAATTTTCCTTGAAAATCTCCTTCATTAAAAAATAAGATTTGAGGAACACCTTTTAAGGAAAATCTCTGAAATAAATTCTTCTGTTCATCAACATCAACATAAAAGAATTTATATTTACCATTATATTTGCTCTGTAAATCTTCCAAAATTGGCACCACCCCTTGACATACATGACAGCTTTCTCTTGAAAAAATCACTACACTTTGTTCAGCATTATCATATATAATTTCATCAAAATCGTTGGAATCTAAATGTTGTAAAGACATGTTACTCACTCCTTTATAATTATTTTTAGTCCTTTATTTTAAAATCTCTTTATCAAATTTCTATTTATTAAAAAGTATCTATCAGAGTCCTACTTTTTGATAGTTTCTCATATAATTCTTCCTTAAACTTCTTCTGAGAAAATCTGATAAATTGGAGCACCTTCACATTGTGCTGGATAACGCAAACCAAGTAATACAGAAACTGATGGTGCAACATCCACTTGCCTTATAATACGTTCGGTTGTAAATCCTGGCTTAATACCAGAACCTGCTGCCACAAAAATAGGTGAAACTGATGTATCAAAATACCCTTCTGATGTTGAAAGACTATCCCCATGTAATCTATTATATTTTTCTTCAATTGAGAAGAAAATGTCACCACACTCTGGACCATACGCTCCAATTAAGACTGCATCTTTATTTCTAAGGCATATACCTACAACTCTTTTATCAGTTTTATCATCTCGGTAATTGTATAAATCAGAGATTATTTGTTCTTCTAAATCATATTTATCTTTCGGATCTACAATACCATATTTATCTCTTCCTTTAAGATTAATATAAATATAATTACTACGAATCTGAACAGCTCTTGTTTTCTCCCAATCCACCTCTCTTGTAGAATTACCATCCTTATCTTTTTTCAAAACTGTATAGCCAAGCTCTTCCATAACTTTTGTATTAAGACCGCCATATTCACCTAAAATAGGAGGTACATTTTCTCCCACAATAAGACCATGATCGCTTACAAGTAACATAGTCCAACCTTCATCTAATAAATGAAGGAATTCCCCAATATAATCATCTGTTTGTACATAGAATTTCTCAATAAATTCTTGATAAACTTTTTCATCTGTGTAATCCCATGGCTGTAGTGTCTTTGCAAGATGCCATAACTGATGCCCTGCACAGTCTACATTATGAAGATGTGAAAATATAACTTCATATTTTTTCTCACTAATACAATAATTCAAACAATCAGCTTGCCACTTATTATAAATTGCCCAAGACGGTTCAAAGATTTCTCTCACTAATTCATCGTCTTCTCCACCGATTAAACTAACAGGTGGTACATGCCCCACATCATTAATAATATCTTTATATAGAGATTTTTGATGCCATAACTGATCATTTGATATATCAAGAGCATTACTAATCCAAACTCTAACTTTATTACCTGCTGGATCGAGTTCAAGAATCTTCATAGAACGGCATGCAGGTTTAGTTACCTCTTTCTTTGTAACATCATCAATAATACCTGTCACCATTTTACCTAGCTCTAGCGTAACAATTGGTAAATCCGATTTCTTATTCTTATAAATTGCAACTTTGTCGTATTTACCAATCTCGTTTTTAAGAATTAAGGCTGGACGTCTCATTACTCCACCTGAAGTTATTATAGTGAATTCTTTAGCGCCATCTGGCGCATTTTTCCACCCTTTTGCATCTTTTAGAGGGGAATTAACAATATCATAAGCTACCTTGCTTCCGATAACAATTTCCGTATCATTATCATCCATAACATAGGTTTTAATTTCGCCACCTTGACGGGCTTTATCCCCCCACCAAAGTTCCATCATTTCATCGTCAACTTCCTCATCTAAAGTACCTTCTAAATCTGTAATTATGCAACCGACACCTGCTGGCTTTTCAACTCTTGGTGCATAACGGACCTCTTCGATTTCAGGCGAAGCTACTATAACTTTTTCCCAATCAAGCTGTGCAACTCCCATATTAACAGAACCAGGCTGAGTCCCATCTACAACACTTAAATTCTCACTATGAGATGTTGGCGGCCAAGAGCTCCCTGGCCAGTGCCAAACTAAAGTTTTTAAGTCAGCTTCTGAAGTAATATTCCAAACTTGCTCAGCAGTACAATTACGAGAATCCATATTATAAACAACTGCATCAAGGTTATCTTTTGATTGTCTCCAATAACAAGTGATTCCATGAGTTCCTGGATAAGCACCTGTAGCAAGAGTTGTCCAACAAGGTGGTGTAATTGTAGGAATTGCGCCAATCTGCCTTAAATCTTTTCTTGCTGAGCCACGTTCAATTAAATTTTTTAAATTTGGCATTTTTCCTTCTTTTAAGAATTTTTGACTCACTCTTGGATCCATACCATCTACACCTAAAACCAATAATTTTTGAGTAAGTGCTGTTCTCTTCATTATATTCAGCTCCTTTTATTAATTTTTCTTCATGCCCATTAAAGTAACTCTATTAAAAACAAAGTAAATTTAACAGTAATTGTGTTTTATGGTTTACTTGCTTTAAAATTCCTTAATTAAACTTCACCCTCTAAGTCAGTTCCTTGTATTAATTCAATTAATGAATCTCTAAGCCTTCCAAATTCTTCTGATGATCTTATTTTTTTAAAGCTATTATCATCATATTGTTGAAGCGGATTTCTAAAATCACTCACAATTCTTCCTGGATTAGCATTCATAACAATAATCCTAGTTGATAAAAGAATCGCTTCTTCTACATCATGTGTAATAAAGAAAAAACATTTATTTGATTCTTTCCATATCTTCTTTAGATGCTTTTGCATTGATTCTCTTGTTAAAGCATCTAAAGCACTAAAAGGTTCATCTAGTAAAACTACTTTTGAATCTGTAGCTAATGTTCTTGCGATTGCTGCACGTTGCTTCATACCACCAGACAATTGATGAGGAAGTAATTTTCTAGCTTTCTCTAAACCAACTAAATCAATATAATGATTTACAATTTCTGCACGTTCCTTTTTATGAATACCTTTCATCTTAAGTCCAAATTCCACATTCTTCTCAACACTTAACCACGGAAAGATGTTGGGTTGTTGAAAAACAACTCCTACATCTGGATTTGGCTTATTGTGTGGTATACCATTTACAAGTACTTGTCCAGAAATATCAGTGTTATATCCCGCGATAGCATTTAACAATGAAGTTTTTCCACATCCAGATGGCCCAAGAACACAAACAAAGTCATCATTGAATAGTTTGAGCTGAACATCATTTAATACATGCAAGTATTGTTTTCCATTCTTATATATTAAATTAACATCCTTCAATTCAACAGAGCAATTTGCACTTCTCTCTTCTTCTCTATTTATTTCTACTAACGACTCCATAATGTATCTCCTCTACTATTTATATAAATCGTTTCTTACTGCTTTCTTAAATACATCAAGATCTGGTGAAGTAGTAACTGCTTTTTGAGATAGCAAGAAATCACTTGTATCTTTTAGAATTTGAGGCAATGTACCTTGCTTGTCTGCTGTTCCTATATATTGAGCCTGCTGTGACTTATCTAAAACCGAAATTTGATTCATTGCTTGTTTTGTCTCATCTACACTAAGACCAAGTTCTGAGGATAATGTTTTAACTACATCATCTGATTGTGTTTTATATGATTTAGTTGCTTCATCTAAAATATCAATATAAGCTTTAACTACATCTGGGTATTTAGATGCAAAATCATTACTTACAATACCAAATTCACCTGTAACAGCTCCTTTTTTTGCAACGTCTTCAGATGTAAGTATTACTTTTCCACCATCTGAAAGCAGTTTTGATTGAGCTGGCTGCCATATGTAAGTTCCATCAATTTCACCCCTGCTCCATGCTGCTATAATGTCCTGTGCATTCATATCTAAAATAGTTACATCTTTTTCTGAAATATTGTTTTGCTTTAATGCGGAAAGCAAGCTAAAGTGTGAGGTCGAACCAAATGGAGTAGCAATTTTCTTTCCTTTTACATCTGCTATCGAATTAATTCCAGATGTGTTCTTTACAACAAGCGCTTCACTTGCACCTATAATATCATGTAAATAATAAATTTTATAAGGAAGATCGTTAACAATTCCATTTGTCCCTGGAGGTGTACCAATTGTTGCTATATCTATAGATCCGCTGGCCATAGCAGTATTTACATCGCGTCCTACATCAAATTGAACGTACTTTATCGTAACTCCTGGGAATTTTTTTTCAAGTAGCTTTTCACCTTTTGCAAGAAGCTCACCATTGGGAGACTGAAAATATCCTAAACGTATCTCTTTGGGCTGTGATGACTCAGAAGCCTGTGTAGTTGCCGTTGTACTTGAAGTTTTTGCTCCTGAACAACCTGTAATTAAAATCCCAACTGATAAAATAGTCGTTAATAATGCTGTATATTTTTTAATTTTCATAAATAACGCTCCTTCTAATTAAATATAAATTCTTATTTTTTCTAATAAATTCACTATTATAAAATCTCTTATTTAAATTTATTTTTCCATCCATGGTGAAGCCTTTCTAATTAAAAATCTTACAAAGGAATCCAATAAAATGGCAATAAGGCCCATAATTATAACGCCTACATAGACAATATCATTTCTAAGATACTTACTCGCATCTAATACCATCCAACCTATTCCTGATACGGCTGCAACCATCTCTGCTGCAACTAAAGTTGCATAAGCAACACCAATCGCTGTTCTAAGACTGGTTAGTATATCAGGTAAGCATGATCTAAAAATAACACTAATAAAAAGATTTACTCCTTTAGCCCCCAATGATTTAGCTCCATTAATTCTGTCAATTGACACCTTTTGAACACTAAATATAACTCCAATAAGTAAAGGTGCAAAAGCATTTAAAAACAGTAGAATAATTTTTGATTCATCCCCAATCCCAAACCAAAGCACAATCAAAGTATAGTAAGCCAAAGGCGGAAGAGGACGATAAAATTCAATAAATGGATCTATAATCGCTCTTACAAATC
>Ga0209281_1000791_pt1 | contig 29885 bp, 20 predicted proteins | sample MedtruBG_FD_187514 | JGI IMG/M metagenome (GOLD analysis project Ga0209281, IMG submission 187514) | Root nodule microbial communities of legume samples collected from California, USA - Medicago truncatula BG (SPAdes) (version 2) | ecosystem: Host-associated > Plants > Roots > Nodule | place... | reverse complement strand
TGAATCGCGAATTGGCACTGTAAGGGGAAACGACAATGACACACGATAACAAACTCCAGGTTGAAGCCATCAAGCGTGGCACCGTGATTGACCACATCCCTGCGCAGGTGGGCTTTAAGCTGCTGACGCTGTTTAAACTGACCGAAACCGACCAGCGCATCACCATCGGCCTGAACCTGCCGTCGGGCGAGATGGGCCGCAAAGACCTGATCAAAATCGAGAACACCTTCCTGACCGACGAACAGGTTAACCAGCTGTCGCTGTACGCGCCGGACGCCACCGTTAACCGCATCGACGATTACGACGTGGTGGGCAAATCCCGCCCGAACCTGCCGGACCGCATTGAAAGCGTGCTGGTCTGCCCGAACAGCAACTGCATCAGCCACGCTGAGCCGGTTTCCTCCAGTTTTGCAGTGAAAAAGCGCGCCAATGACATCGCGCTCAAATGCAAATACTGCGAAAAAGAGTTTTCTCATTATGTGGTGCTGGCCAACTAATTGAGGTTGGTAATGAAATCCCGGCTGTTATAATGGCCGGGAACATTCTTAACGCTGTAATTCTGGAGAAAAAATGAGCAAAGTACTCGCGACGGAAAATGCACCAGCGGCCATTGGCCCTTACGTTCAGGGCGTTGATCTGGGCAGCATGATCATCACTTCTGGCCAGATCCCGGTGAACCCTAAAACCGGTGAAGTGCCGGCCGACGTGGCGGCGCAGGCGCGTCAGTCGCTGGAAAACGTGCAGGCGATCGTAGAATCTGCAGGCCTGAAGGTGGGCGACATCGTGAAAACCACCGTGTTCGTGAAAGATCTGAACGACTTCGCGACCGTTAACGCCACCTACGAAGCGTTCTTCACCGAGCATAATGCCACCTTCCCGGCACGCTCCTGCGTGGAAGTCGCGCGTCTGCCGAAAGACGTGAAAATTGAAATCGAAGCGATTGCCGTACGTCGCTAATTCGTTTCAATAACAGAAGGCAGCTCAGGCTGCCTTTTATTTCGGCTATTTTTACTCTCCGAATAAAATGACTCACCGTCCGCTCCGTTATTAGACTCTTCCCGCCCGGTAATATTCTCTAATAATGGATGAGTAATGAAACTTTCAAAAATTGCACTTGCCGTCGCGACGTTAACCGTTGCGTCTTCGGCACTTGCGCACGGATATATAGAATCGCCGGCCAGTCGCGCCTATATGTGTAAGCTTGGCCAAAATATCGACTGTGGCGCCGTCCAGTACGAACCGCAGAGCGTGGAAAAAACCTCCGGCTTCCCGTCAGGCGCTGAGCCCGCGGACGGCCAGCTCGCCAGCGCGGGCATCTCTCAGTATTCTCAGCTGGATAAGCAGAGCCTGAACGCGTGGACGAAAAACCCAATGACGGCAGGCCCTCATGAATTTGTCTGGCACCATACTGCACCGCATAAAACCGTCAACTGGCGTTATTACATTACCAAACAAAACTGGGATCCAAATAAGCCGCTGGCCCGCGACCAGTTTGAATTAACCCCGTTCTGTACCATCAATGGTAATAGCCAGGCGCCCGCTGTAACTCAGCCAATGAACTGTAATGTTCCTGAGCGTACCGGCTACCAGGTTATTTATGGCGTATGGGAAATTGCTGACACCTCAAATAGCTTCTATCAGGCTATCGACGTTGATTTCGGTAACGGCGGCAGCGTCACGCCGGACGAAACGCCTGCTGTCGTATCCCAGTGGAGCAAAACCCTGAGCGGCCAGGTTGCGGGTAACAACCTGAACGCGGGCGATAAGGTGATTGCACGCTTCTTCGACGCCAACGGCGAAGTGACCTCCATGCGTACCGAAATGACCATCGGCTCCGCCGGGCAGGGCGACGCTAACCAGTGGTCTTACGATCTGGCGCAGAAAATCAACGCCGCCCAGAGCGACGTGCGCGTCGGCGTGAAGGACGATGCGGGTGAAATCAGCCCGGTTCACGGCGCGAACAGCGTATTCGTGAAAGACGGCAGCACGCTGCAGTCCGTGGCCGTCTCGTATGAAGAGCAGAAAGCGCAGGTGAATGAGACCATCGCCGTCACCGATCTGCAGTACAGCAAAATCGCGCACGGCAACGCGACCGTGACCTTCCACGTCAACACCAAGGGCGACGTGAATATGGAAGCACACGTGATGAACCACCACGGCGCGGAAAAAGGTTACCTGAAGCAGGACATGAACAACGCCAGCCAGGACGTCACCATGACGCTGACTGACGTCACGCCGGGCCACCATATGCTGAAATACTACGCCACCAACAAAGACGGCACCATGTTCGCCCAGGACGTGCTGAACCTGATGCTGGAAGGCGATGCCGCGGCAGACAGCACCGGCCACCACGACTTTACCTTCCCGGACAATATCGCCTCCTATAAGGCAGGTACCGTAGTGCTTCAGCCTAAGGACGGTAAGACCTACGAATGTAAGCCTTTCCCGTACAGCGGCTACTGCATCCAGTGGAGCCAGAATGCCACCCAGTATGAGCCAGGCACGGGTTCGCACTGGAAAGAGGCGTGGGTGTTGAAGAACTGAGTGGTCTGGTTCCCTCACCCCGGCCCTCTCCCAAAGGGAGAGGGTGTATAAATTCCCTCTCCCTTTGGGAGAGGGTTAGGGTGAGGGGGTCTACTGATTCCGCGTTGCTCTGAGCAGCGTCTCCAGCGGATAGACCGCCGCAATCACCACTTCGTCCTGAACCTTCGCCGCGTTATCCAGCTCGCTCTGAATCGACGCGATCTCTTTGTCGTCCAGCGTGCCCTGACGTGCTACCAGGTCCGTCAGCCTCAGGCCAATCGAGGCCAGCTTGTCCACTTCCTGAATCACCGGCCTGATGGCCTTCAGCTGATAGCTGTTTTCGCTTAGCGCCAGCGCGTCGCTGGTGTTGCTCTGCCAGCGGTTAAAGACGTGGCGCAGCGCGTCGGCGCTCTCGGCGTCTTCCGCGTCGCTCACCAGACGGTCGACCCATTTGTGCATCTGGCGCACGGTAGCGCTTTCGGCGTTCAGCGCGTCAGCAAATCGGTTGAGCGGCTCGAACTGATGATAGTTTCCGGCCTGGAACTTGAGGTGCTGACGGGTGTAATACTGCGCCGGCTCGACGGCCTGGGCGAGGATCTGCAGCGGCAGGGTATCGGCATTGTTCGCAAGCCGCGTGAACTGCACCTGCTGCTGAGTATGCTGCTGAAGCCCTACCGATACCGTTGACCAGCTGTCCATCGCCTGCAGGCGGGTGTACATGTTGTCGACGTCGTTGACGTCCTTCGCCGACCACAGCCGCTCCGCCACCGCGAAGGCGCGCGGCCACAGGCGGATATCCAGCACCGGCGCGACCACGTTCTCTGCCCACAGCGCGGCTTCTCCGCCGAGCAGGTTTGCCTCGTTCGCGGTTTCCGGCACCACCGGCGGCGTGCCTTTTGGCGCCTCGTCCAGGCGCGTGCCGCTGATAGGATAGCGGGCGTTGCCCACCAGGAAATAGCCGCTCAGCCTGTCGTTATCAACGGAAACCACCGGGCGCGTTTCGCCCATCCAGGTATCTACGGTAAACGTCACCTGATTGTCATCGCGCCATTCAATATCCTGCACCGCGCGGCGGGATTTCCCGGCAAAATCAATAAACCCGCGCCAGCCTGCATCGCCTTTTACCAGCGTGAAGCTCCCCTCCACCGGCTTGCCCTTCAGGCGCGGCATGGAGAAGGCCCAGCTCTGGACGCTGTCGGTGTCTGCAATCACATCCACGCCGTTTAAGCCCTGCGGCACGATTTCATTCCGGTAGTGGTAAGCGGTAGATTGCGGCTGATCGAGATAGAAGCCGGTGGAGAGGATCCCTTTGTAGCCGTTCTGCGCCACCTGCCCCAGCGCGTCCTGTCCCTGCCAGGACTGGATCAGAATGCTTTTCGGCAGGTCGGGATGGTAAATCTCATCCCAGCCGACCATCTGTCGGTGGTGTTTTTCGAGGATCGTTTCCAGCCTGCGGTTGAAATAGGCCTGCAGCGCGTGGCTGTCCGCCAGCCTGTTATCGCGCATGAAATTCTGGATCGCGGCGTTCGCTTTCCACTGGCTGTCGTCCACCTCATCGCCGCCGATGTGCAGATACGGATCGGGGAAGATCGCTGCCAGTTCGCTGACCATCGCGTCCGCAAAGGCGTAGGTTGCGTCTTTGGTCGGGTCCAGCACCGGCTTCAGCACGCCCCAGTGGCGCTCCATTTCGTACGGCCCCGGCGCGCTCATCAGCTCCGGATAGGCCACGGCAATCGCCGAGGCGTGGCCCGGCATGTCAATCTCCGGCACCACGCGAATGCCGCGCTCGGCGGCATAATGCACCACCTCGCGCATCTGCTCCGGGGTGTAGAACAGCCCGTCGCTGGCAAGCTGGGTCAGCTTAGGGTAGCGCTTCGAGCTGAAGCGCCAGCCCTGATCGTCGGTCAAATGCCAGTGCAGAACGTTAAGCTTAGCGGCGGCCATGCCGTCGATCTGACGTTTGATATCCGGCAGCGGGATGAAGTGACGCGCCGAATCAAGCAGCAGCCCGCGCCACGGGAAGCGCGGTGAATCCTCGATGGAAACCCACGGCAGCGAGGTGTTTTCCGCGCCGTTCTGCATCAGCTGGAGCAGCGTTTCCATGGCGCGCAGCGCGCCAAAGCGGGTGTTGGCAGAGATATCGACGCCGCTGGCGTCTACCGTGAGCTTATAGCTTTCATCACTGTCCGGCAGCGGCTGCGGTTTTACCTTTTTGGCGATGGCGATGCGGATGGTCGGTTGGTCTGGTTTTTCAACCTGCGGCTGCAGCGTCCAGCCGGTTTGCAGCGCGATGCGCTGGCGCAGGCGGTTGACGGCGTCACCGAGATCGTCACCGCTGACGCTGACGGAAATTTTATTGTCGATAACCAGCGCGCCCTGCGTCGTCGGGCGCTCGACCTTCGCAGGCCAGGGCATTAAGGGGAGGTCGCCTGCCGGAGCGGCAAACGCAGAGGCGCCGAGCATCAGCCCGGCGGTTAAGAGGCTGTACCGTAACATGAATGTTCCTTATCTGACGGGCCAAAAAATGGCAAAACATTCTGTTAACATGCGCTCAATTTGTCGTCAAGCGATTGCGCCGACGGAGATCACAGGTTGTTGAATTTGGGAGGAAAGCCAGTCCCCTCACCCCGGCCCTCTCCCCAAAGGGGCGAGGGTGTAATCATCCCCTCTCCCTTCCAGGGAGAGGGTTAGGGTGAGGGTAAAAAAATTACTGCCACCCGTACCGGCGCGCATAGAACCCTTTCACCATCTGCGTCAGCACCATGTAGCCCGCGAGGATCGCCACCAGCCACGGGAAGTAGCTGAGCGGCAGCGCCTGAAGCTGCAGGTAGCCAGCCAGCGGTGAGAACGGCAGCGCGATACCCAGCGCCATCACAATGCCCGTCATGATAATCAGCGGCCACGCCGCGCGGCTCTGGATGAACGGAATGCGGCGGGTGCGGATCATGTGCACAATCAGCGTCTGCGACAGCAGCCCCACCACGAACCAGCCGGACTGGAACAGCGTCTGGTGTTCCGGCGTGTTGGCGTGGAACACAAACCACATCAGGCAGAAGGTCAGAATGTCGAAGATGGAGCTGATCGGGCCGAAGAACAGCATAAAGCGGCCGAGATCGGAGGGGTTCCAGCGCTGCGGCTTCTGGATCTGCTCGTCATCCACGTTATCAAACGGGATAGCGACCTGAGAGACATCGTACATCAGGTTCTGGATCAGCAGGTGCAGCGGCAGCATCGGCAGGAACGGCAGAAATGCGCTCGCCACCAGCACGCTGAAGACGTTACCGAAGTTGGAGCTGGCGGTCATTTTGATGTACTTGAGCATGTTGGCGAAGGTGCGGCGGCCTTCGATCACCCCCTCCTCCAGCACCATCAGGCTCTTTTCCAGCAGGATGATATCCGCCGCCTCGCGGGCAATATCCACCGCGCCGTCGACGGAGATACCAATATCTGCCGCGCGCAGCGCGGGCGCGTCGTTGATGCCGTCGCCCATAAAGCCCACCACGTGCCCTTCGCGACGCAGCAACGTGACGATGCGCTCTTTGTGCATCGGGGTCAGACGCGCAAACAGCGTGGTGTGCAGGGCGAGTTTCGCCAGCTCGTCGTCGGAGAGGTGCTCAATGTCGCTCCCCACCACCACGTTGCCCGCGTCCAGCCCCACTTCGTGGCACACTTTAGCCGCCACCAGCTCGCTGTCGCCGGTGAGGATCTTGACGGTAATACCGCTCGCCTTCAGCGCCTTCAGCGCCGGCGCGGTGGTCTCTTTCGGCGGATCGAGGAATGCGATGTAACCTTCGAGGATCAAATCGGATTCATCGATACGCTGGTAGTCCCCTTCGCGCGCGGGCAGGAACTTGCTGGCGACGGCCACCACGCGCAGCCCCTGACGGTTCAGGTTATCGGTGACGCGCTTGATGCGGCGCAGCATGGTGTCGTCCAGCGGCACAATCTCGCCGTTATGGCGCACCTGCGTGGAAACGTTCAGGATCTCCTGCAGCGCCCCTTTGCAGATCAGCTGATGAACATCTTCCTGCTCGCTCACCACCACCGACATGCGGCGACGCTCGAAGTCGAACGGGATTTCGTCCACCTTCTGCCAGCGGCCGGAGAGCGTGCGGGCAGACTCTTCATCTACCCCCTCCAGCACCGCCACGTCGAGCAGGTTTTTTAGCCCGGTCTGGTAGTGGCTGTTCAGCCACGCGGTGTGCAGCACGCGATCGCTGGGTTTACCGGCGATATCGGTGTGGTTCTCCAGCACGATTTTATCCTGCGTCAGGGTGCCGGTTTTATCGGTACAGAGGATGTCCATCGCGCCAAAGTTCTGAATGGCGTCGAGGTGCTTGACGATCACTTTCTGCTTAGAGAGCTTAACCGCCCCGCGCGCCAGCGTGGAGGTGACAATCATCGGCAGCATTTCCGGCGTTAAGCCAACGGCCACGGAGAGCGCGAACAGCGCCGCTTCCCACCAGTCGCCCTTGGTGTAGCCGTTGATCAGCAGGACAATCGGCGTCATGACCATCATAAAGCGGATCAGCAGCATGCTGACGCGGCCAATCCCTTTCTGAAACGCGTTCGGCTCGCTTTCCTGCTCCGTCACGCGCCCGGCAAGCTGTCCAAACCAGGTGTTGCCGCCCGTGGCGGTCACAATCGCCTGCGCCGTACCGCTGACCACCGTGGTGCCCATAAAGCACAGGGTGTCGCACTCGAGCGGGTTCATCTGCTGCGGGTCGCGGCTGCGCGCCACCTTTTCAACGGGCAGGGATTCCCCGGTCAGCGAGGCCTGGGCCACGAAGAGATCGCGCGCCTGGACGATGCGTAAATCCGCCGGGATCATGTCCCCCGCCGCCAGCTTCACCAGATCGCCCGGCACCAGTTGGTCGATAGGCAGCTCAACCCAGGCGTTTTCGCCGAGGTCGTTGATCACGCGGGACACGGTGGCCGTGTTGCTGACCATCGCCTTCAGGGCATCCGCCGCCCTGGTGGAGCGCGCTTCCTGAATGAAGTTCAACAGCGTGGAGATACCGACCATCAGGGCAATGACGCCCGCGGCAAACAGATCTTCTGTGGCGTAGGAAATAATGCCCAGCACCGTCAGCAGCAGGTTGAACGGGTTGCGGTAGCAAAGCCACAGGTGTACCCACCATGGGGAGGGCTTCTGCGCGGGGATCTGGTTATCGCCGTGCACGGCGCGGATTTTTTCTACTTCGGATGCGTTTAGCCCTTCCGGGTGTCCGCCAAACGCGCGCCAGACCTCGTTTTCATCCATCGCCGCCGCGTTCAGGCAGCGTTCGGTCAGGGAGGCGGGGATGGCCGCCCCCGCGATGTTTTTAGCGTTTGGCAGCGGGTCGCGCTGAATAAGACGGTGTGGCAGGTGGCGGCTCAGCATGGCCTGCAGCTGCCGGGTGATATTTTTAAACATAGGCATTCCTCCGCATCCGCAGGGGCGGACGCAGCATTTCCTTCAGGCGTGGCAGGGCCGTACCTGAAAGGCACTGAATTTTTCAAGCAGGAACGTTTAGAACTTAAGACGCTACTGCCTCACGCCGGTGAGACAGCAACAGGGCTGGCTTACCGGAAAGAACGTTTTCTCCCGTTCAGGAGAGGTGTGGGATCGGGATCCATGTGGCCTCCGGCAGGTAAAAAGTAGGGTGTCGCCGCGCAGTATAAGGATTTAACCATACCGTTTGTGGCTAATCGGGCGGTATTATAACTCCACGCAAATAAACCGAACGTAAACCAGACTTTGCCCATAGCGAAATCGCGCTATAGCATTAGGCTCATTTCACTACATTGTCGTTGTTACAGGGAATACAGCATGCAGAACCGCCTTACGATTAAAGACATCGCGCGTTTAAGCGGCGTGGGGAAATCAACCGTCTCGCGCGTGCTGAACAACGAAAGCGGCGTCAGCGAACGCACGCGCGAGCGCGTCGAGGCGGTGATGAATCAGCACGGTTTTTCCCCTTCCCGCTCCGCGCGCGCCATGCGCGGACAGAGTGACAAGGTGGTGGCCATTATCGTCTCGCGTCTGGATTCCCTCTCGGAAAATCTTGCCGTGCAGACCATGCTGCCTGCGTTTTACGAGCAGGGCTACGATCCGATCATGATGGAGAGCCAGTTCTCGACGCAGATGGTGGAAGAGCATCTGGGCATGCTGCAGCGCCGCAACATCGACGGCGTGGTACTGTTTGGTTTTACCGGCATTAAAGACGAGATGCTCAAACCCTGGCAGCCGTCGCTGGTGCTGCTGGCGCGCGATGCGCCGGGGTTTGCCTCCGTCTGCTATGACGACGAAGGGGCGATTATTACCCTGATGCAGCGTCTGTACGATAAGGGCCACCGCCACATCAGCTATCTGGGCGTGCCGCACGCGGACGTCACCACCGGCAAGCGGCGCCATGAAGCCTATCTGGCCTTTTGCAAAAAGCACAATCTCTCCGCCGTGGCCTCCCTGCCGGGGCTGGGCATGAAGCAGGGCTACGAGCAGGTCGCCAGCGTCCTGACCCCGCAAACCACCGCGCTGGTCTGCGCCACGGATACTCTTGCCCTTGGCGCCAGCAAATATCTGCAGGAGCAGCGTATCGATAACCTGCAGGTGGCGAGCGTCGGCAGCACGCCGCTCATGAAGTTCCTGCACCCGGAAATTATTACCGTTGACCCAGGCTACGCCGAGTCCGGAAGACAGGCCGCCGCGCAGCTGATCGAGCAGATCAACGGACGCGCTGAGCCGCGTCAGATCGTCATCCCAGCCCACCTTTCTTAACCCCCGCTAAGCGGTTTATTGTGATCTTCGCCCGATTTCGGGAACGTTCCCATTTTCGCCGTCACGCTGAAGGAGTAGGCTTGCGCTCAGGTCATTACCCCCTCAACATCAGTCATGAGGTTTCATGATGAGTAAAGTTAAACAAGCCGATATCGATCGGTTGATCGTCCTGGTGGGCGGGCGCGAAAACATCGCCACCGTCAGCCACTGCATTACCCGCCTGCGCTTCGTGCTGAACGATCCGTCAAAAGCGGACCCGAAAGCCATTGAAGAGCTGAAGATGGTCAAAGGCTGCTTCACCAACGCCGGACAGTTCCAGGTGGTGATTGGTACCGAAGTGGGCGATTACTATCAGGCTCTGCTGGCGACAACCGGGCACTCTTCTGCCGATAAAGAGCAGGCGAAGAAGGCCGCGCGCCAGAATATGAAGTGGCACGAGCAGCTGATTTCCCACTTCGCGGAGATCTTCTTCCCGCTGCTGCCGGCGCTGATCAGCGGGGGCTTAATCCTGGGCTTCCGTAACGTCATCGGCGATGTGCCGATGAGCGACGGCAAAACGCTGGCGCAGATGTACCCGGCGCTGCAAAGCATCTACGACTTCCTGTGGCTGATTGGCGAAGCCATCTTCTTCTATCTGCCGGTCGGGATCTGCTGGTCCGCGGTGCGCAAAATGGGCGGCACGCCGATTCTCGGTATCGTGCTGGGCGTCACGCTGGTCTCTCCGCAGTTAATGAACGCTTACTTACTTGGTCAGCAGGTGCCTGAGGTGTGGAACTTCGGCCTGTTTACCATCGCCAAAGTGGGCTATCAGGCGCAGGTGATTCCGGCCCTGCTGGCCGGCCTGGCGCTGGGCTTTATTGAAACCCGCCTGAAGCGCATCGTGCCGGATTATCTCTATCTGGTGGTGGTGCCGGTCTGCTCGCTGATTCTGGCGGTGTTCCTGGCGCACGCCTTTATCGGTCCGTTTGGCCGCATGATTGGCGACGGCGTGGCCTTCGCGGTGCGTCACCTGATGACCGGCAGCTTCGCGCCAGTCGGTGCCGCGCTGTTTGGCTTCCTGTACGCCCCGCTGGTGATCACCGGCGTGCACCAGACCACGCTGGCTATCGACATGCAGATGATCCAGAGCCTCGGCGGGACCCCTGTCTGGCCTATCATCGCGCTGTCTAACATTGCCCAGGCGTCTGCGGTCACCGGCATCATCATCATGAGCCGTAAGCACAACGAGCGTGAGATCTCCGTTCCGGCAGCCATCTCCGCCTACCTCGGCGTGACCGAACCGGCGATGTACGGTATCAACCTGAAGTACCGCTTCCCGATGCTCTGCGCGATGATCGGCTCCGGTCTGGCGGGCTTGCTGTGCGGCCTCTACGGCGTGATGGCGAACGGGATTGGCGTCGGCGGCCTGCCGGGCATCCTCTCCATCCAGCCCGCCTTCTGGCAGGTGTTTGCCCTGGCGATGGCCATCGCGATTATCGTCCCAATGGCGCTCACCACCGTGGTTTACCAGCGCAAGTTCCGTCAGGGCACGCTGCAGATTGTTTAAATCCTTCTTTCGGGGCGCAGTTGCGCCCCTTCGCATTTGCAGGAACACACTATGAATAATCTTCCTCACTGGTGGCAGAACGGCGTCATCTATCAGATCTACCCAAAGAGTTTCCAGGACACCACCGGGCGCGGCACCGGCGACCTGCGCGGCGTAACGCGGCGCCTGGACTACCTGAAAACCCTCGGCATCGACGCCGTCTGGCTGACGCCGTTTTACATCTCCCCGCAGGTGGATAACGGTTACGACGTCGCAAACTACACCGCCATCGACCCGGCCTACGGCACGCTGGACGACTTCGACGAGCTGGTTGCCGAGGCGCACGCGCGCGGCATCCGCATCGTGCTGGATATGGTGTTCAACCACACCTCGACGCAGCACGCCTGGTTCCGCGAGTCGCTGAACAAAGAGAGCCCGTACCGCCAGTTCTATATCTGGCGCGACGGCACGCCGGAGCAGCTTCCGAACAACTGGCGCTCCAAATTCGGCGGCAACGCCTGGCGCTGGCACGCCGAGAGCGAGCAGTACTATCTGCACCTGTTTGCGCCAGAGCAGGCGGATCTCAACTGGGAAAACCCGGACGTGCGCGCCGAGCTGAAAAAGGTGTGCGAGTTCTGGGCCGATCGCGGCGTGGACGGCTTGCGTCTCGATGTGATTAACCTCATCTCTAAAGAGCAGGATTTCCAGGACGACAACATCGGCGACGGCCGCCGTTTTTACACCGACGGGCCGCGGGTGCATGAATACCTGCAGGAGATGAGCCGCGACGTCTTCACGCCGCGCGGCCTGATGACGGTGGGCGAAATGTCGTCGACCTCGCTGGCCAATTGTCAGCAGTATGCGGCTCTCGACGGCAGCGAGCTGTCGATGACCTTTAACTTCCACCACCTGAAGGTAGATTACCCGGGCGGCGAAAAGTGGACGAAGGCGAAGCCGGACTTCGTGGCGCTGAAAACCCTCTTCAGCCACTGGCAGCAGGGCATGCATAACAGCGCGTGGAATGCGCTGTTCTGGTGTAACCACGATCAGCCGCGCATTGTGTCGCGCTTTGGTGATGAAGGCGAATACCGCGTTCAAGCCGCGAAGATGCTCGGCATGGTGCTGCACGGCATGCAGGGCACGCCGTATATCTATCAGGGTGAAGAGCTGGGGATGACCAACCCGCACTTCAGCCGCATCACCGACTATCGCGACGTGGAAAGCCTGAACATGTTCGCGGAACTGCGGGCGAACGGTCGCGACCCGGACGAACTACTGGCGATCCTGGCAAGTAAGTCCCGCGATAACGGCCGCACGCCAATGCAGTGGGACGCGTCGCACAGCGCGGGCTTTACCGAGGGCGAGCCGTGGATTGGCGTCTGCGATAATTACGAAACCGTGAACGCCCGCGCGGCGCTCGACGACCCGGATTCAGTGTTTTACACCTATCAGTCGCTGATTAGCCTGCGCAAAACGCTGCCGGTGCTGACGTGGGGGGATTATCAGGATCTGCTTCCTGAGCACGCTTCCCTGTGGTGCTACCGCCGCCAGTGGCAGGGGCAAACCCTGATTGTGGTGGCGAACCTGAGCAGCGAGCAACAGCAGTGGCAGCCGGCCCCTATACAGGGTGCATGGCAGGCGGCACTCAGTAACTATGAAGACGTTTCCTCCCGCCCCGATACGCTGGTATTGCGCCCGTTTGAAGCCATCTGGTGGGTGCAGGAATAACTCTCAGGAGATACAGCATGCTGTATCTCCTTTTTTATGTTTAGCGATACGCTAAATGTACGACGATAACTTTTACATCGCGATGTAACAAAAATAAAAATAGCCCTGCCAATTAAATAACCTCGGCAGGACATTATGAAAAAGACTATTATTAAAGCAATGTGTATTAGCGCATTATTATTAAGCACGCAGGGATGGTGCGGAAATACATCCGTCGACCTTCGGTTTGGACATAATACGCGCTCAGACGTAAATGATTCACGTATTAAGGTCATGCATCAGGCGAATAACGGTTTTTACTTCTCCGTTGAAGCCGCACAAAACCACAACGATACCTTTTTTGGTGATACCGATCGCTATAATCCCGACGACAAAGGGTTAACGGAAGCGGCGCAGGAAATCGAAACGCGCTGGCGCGTCGATCTGGGAAATGGCTTTGCCGTTGCGCCCGGCATGGTAACGGTTTTCACCGCCAGCAATACCCATTACCGCCCCTTCATTCAGGGCTGGAAAGCATTTGATAACGGTCTGAATCTTTCCGCACGTTACCGCTATAACACAGTCAATGACGCGCACAGCGACAAAGCGTTAGACGGCAGTGGCTACACCCGCCGCCAGTCGCACCAGTTCGACATTTGGTTCGCGTATAACATTGGCAAATTCGGTATGTCCTACAATCCACGCTTCCGCTGGCAGGATAACGTCGATCAGGGAACCGGGGATGATACCTACTGGGAACATACCGTCGCGTTCAACTACAAGCTAGACGATGGCTGGACGCCTTACGTCGAATTGGTTTCGCTGGATAAAACGTACATCACTGCTGATGGCAATCATGAAAATGATTATGCCGTACGTCTCGGAATAGTGAAGCAGCTCTGACGGCCTGACTACACCGTATCGTGCTGCAGTAGCCTGCAGCCGATACGGTCCACGGCGATTAACAGTTCAAGCTGCCCTTCCCGCTGATACAGCGATACCGCGTTAATGTCGATCGATAACGGCCAGCATAGCGTTGAGATCGCCGCCAGTGTCGACCCCTCGCGGGTAATGGCAATAATCTTTAACCCTTTGCGCAGCGCGTTACGCGCCATCTCAATCAGCGACTGCGTCTCCCCGGATTTACTGATCAACACCAGCGTCCCCTTCGATACCCGTGTCAGCTGGTGCATGTCATTTAAAATAAGGTGCGGCAGGCTCGCCAGCGATAAAAAGCGCGACAGGTAGTTGAGGCTGGTGAGCGAGGCACCGCGTGCGTACAGGTAAATGTGGCTGGACTGCGTAAGCAACCTGGACACCTCTGCCACAATATCATCCGCCTGCGGCCCCACGTCAGGCTCTACGGGGGCAGGTGTAAAATGATCGCGCAAAAAACGATACCGAAGCTCGGTATAGCTTTTATAGCCCATTTTTTTACACACCCGATTAACGGATGTTGTCGTGGTAAAGGTGTCACGGGCAATCTCTTTTGCCGATATATTAGAAATATTACATGCATGATACTGAATGTATTCAAATATCAAACGTTCACTTCCCTGGAATGAATTCATCTATTACACCCTGTTTAATCCCGGCATGATATTAACACAGCGGAAAAATAGTCTCTGGAAGGCGCTTCACACATTGCCTTTACGCGTATCACGATACGTAATTAGTATTAGCAAACATTAAAAACTGTTTTAGGTTCTCTTTATACTTTCCCTGTTTTCACATCCAGGGAATTATGACAATGACAAAACAAAAAGTTGTCGCGGTAACGGCCTGCCCGACAGGCATAGCACACACCTTTATGGCGGCGAATAAAATTATTGCATGGGCTAAAGAGCACAATATCGAAGTAAAGGTCGAAACGCAGGGCAGCGACGGTGTTAAAAACCGCTTAACAAAACAGGATATCGCCTCCGCCACGGCCATTATTCTGGCCACCGACGTTCCCATTCAGGATGCCGAGCGTTTTGAAAACATTGCCCACCTTCAAACCCGCACGCAAGAGCTTATCAAGCATACCGATCGCTATTTGCGTCAGGCGCTGGCAAAGGGAAAAAACGTCACCTCCGACTGCGTAGCAGACGAAGACGATTTCCAGCGTTCGGCTTATCAGGTCTTTATCGGCCATATCATGGCGGCCATCAGCTATATGCTGCCGGTGGTGGTCATGGGCGGGCTGATGATGGCAACGGCCAAAATTACCGGGCAGTTTATTAACATTGAACATTCGCCATTCAGCGTGCTGGATAAAGTGGGCTTTATGACCATCAAGTTCATGTACCCGGTTTTCGCCATGTATCTGGCGTTTTCCATTGCCGGTAAACCGGCGCTGATCCCCGGGCTTATTGGCGGCATCATGTCAGACGAAGTCTACAAGCGCTTCTTTGACATCGAAGGCTTTATGCCGTCCGGCTTTTTCGGCGCCATTGGTATTGGCTTTTTTGTGGGATATCTGGTGCGCTGGCTCAATGATTCGATTCGCGTCCGTCAGCAGCTCACCACCCTTAAAACTATGCTGGCCGTCCCGCTGATCGCCGGCATTACGCTGGTGATGGTCATGGAATACCTGATTAACCCCATTTTTGGCTCGCTTAACCAGCTGATGGTGGTCTTTTTTACCTCGGCAGGCGACACCGGACGCGGGTTCTATTCCGCGATGATCGCCGCGGGCACCGCGTTCGACCTGGGTGGTCCGGTCAACAAGGCCGCGGGCTCGGTCGCACTTGGTCTGAACGGCATGAGCGAGACGTTTGATTTAACCGCCCGTGAACTCTCCATCGTGATCCCCTCCATTGGCGTCGGCTTTGCCGCATTCCTCAACGGCCGATTTGGGCTACCGGATGTCTTCAGCCGGGAAGAGAAAACCGTTGGCAGCACCTCGTTATTGCTGGGCGTTATCGGGATCTCGGAGGGTGCCATCCCGTTCATTCTGAAAAACCCACGCCTGATCCCGGTATTCATGACCGGTGCCGTCGCCGGCGCGCTGGTCGCGATTGCCCTGGGCGTAAAGCAGACGCTGCCTCTGCCGGCCATCTGGGGCTGGCCGCTGGCAACCAATGTGGCGGGCTACCTGGTGAGCGTCTTTCTTGGCGCGCTGATTTGCGCCCTGGGCGTGCTCTATGTCAGCCCAAAGAACGCCAGGTAAGGGGAACGTCATGAATCAGATCCACGTCATTGCCCATACGCACTGGGACCAGGAGTGGTATTTCACCCGTCAGGACAGCATGGTGCTGGCGTCGTATAACTTTGCGGACGTTATCGACACGCTGGAGCAGGACCCGGCCTATCATTGCTATCACCTTGACGGGCAGATGGCGGTGGTGGATGACTTTCTCGCCATCAATACCGATTATCGCGCCAGGCTGGAAACGCTGGTCAGAGAAAAAAGAGTATTTGTGGGGCCGTGGTATACCCAGACGGACAGCTACAACGTGCATGGTGAATCGATTATCCGCAACCTCAAATACGGCATCTTCGCTGCCCGTAGGCTGGGGCATGCTATGCAGGTCGGGTATCTTCCGGATACCTTCGGCCACAATGCGCAGATGCCCATGATTTTGCAGGGCTGCAATATCGACAATATCGTCTTCTGGCGCGGTATCGATCACGACAGGCACGCGAAAACCAGCCAGTTCCTCTGGCGCGCGCCGTCAGGTGCGACCGTCATCGCCTGTGCGATGGCGCTCGGTTATGGCGCGGCTAAAAACATGCGTTCGGAAGCCCTCCATCTGGAGGGTAAAATCTACCCGATGGTTAATCATCTGCGCTCACGGGCCGGTATAAACGACCTGCTCCTGCCCTGCGGCGGCGATCAGGTCAGCATAGACCCGGCGCTGCCGAAAATCCTGCAGGTCGCCAGCGCACAGTCCCCGGATCGGGATCGTTACCTCATCAGTTCGCTGGAGCACTACGTCAGCATTCTGCGCGCGCAGCGTGAACAGTTTGAACTCTGGGAAGGGGAACTGAAATCACCGCGCTACACCCGTATTCATAAAACGATCGGCTCCGTGCGCTACGACATCAAAAAGAAAAATGATGAGGTTGAGCAGTTCATCCTGCGACAGCTGGAGCCAACCATTGCAATGGCGCGTCATCAGGGGATCCCGGTCAACCTCTCAGTCGTCGATACGCTCTGGAAGAAGCTATTGCGAAGCCACGCCCATGACTCCATCGGCGGCTGTAATAGCGATGCCACCAACCGCGACATACTGCATCGGCTGGAGCAAACCGAACAGCTGTGCCACAGCCTGTGGAATCTGGTGGTGAAAACCCTGGCCGCCGCCTGCGTTCAGGAAGGCGGCCTGCTGATTTTTAATCCGCTAGCCACCCCAACGCAGCGCGTGGTGAAAACCACGCTCTATAGCCGCGCTGAAAATATCGCGCTGATGCACCAGGGGCGCCCAATCCCCTTCGACGTCCTGAAAAGAGACGCGTTGCCCGGCGGAACGGCGATCTCTCTCACCGCCGAAGGTGAATGTGAAACGCCCCTTCCCCCTTATTTCCGCTGGCAGGTTGCTTTGCAAACTCCGGTTCTGCCTCCGGTCGGCTATCTCACCGTCAGGGTTGAAGATAACCCTGCGCCGTTCCGCCAGCCTGAACAGACTAAGGGGTGTGAGATAGAGAATACGCGCTATCAACTGGCGCTGGATGCCGGAACGCTCACCCTGCAGGACAAACGCAGCGGCAGACGCATCCCCTCTTTCTTTACCCTGGAAGACTGTGCGGACGCGGGCGACAGCTACGATTTCTCACCGCTTGCGGGCGACGCGCCGACGCGCTGTTCGCAGTTCACGCTCATTGACTGCCTGAAAACGCCGCTTGTCGAAACGCTGGTCGTCGAAGCCAGAATGCTTCTTCCGCCGGGTCTCGCAGGACGTCAGGATTCTGGCCGAATGCCGCTATCTATTCATCTGGTATGCGAATTACGCCACGACGATCCGACCCTGTATGTCGAGGCTTCGCTGGAAAACAGCCACTGCGATCACCGGCTACGTTTACTGATCGGCAGCGATATTCACACCCGTCACGCTATCGCCTCACAGCCCTTCGCAATAATCCAGCGCGAAACGGGGTGTGCCGCTGAAAACTGGCAGGAGCGCTATCGCGAGATGCCCGTGGATATCGAAACCAGCGAGGGAATTATTGCTGTCGCGGAAGCGGGCAAAGCGCTGGTGGTAAATAGCCGCGGGATGAAGGAATTTCAGATCGTTGGCAGCGAGCCGGCGGCGATTGCCCTGACGTTGTTTAAAGCGACGGGCGTGCTCGGGCGCAACGATCTCGACTGGCGACCGGGCCGGGCCTCCGGCATTAATAATACGGTGGTCGAGACTCCTGATGCTCAGCTGCTGAAGCCATTGCACTTCTCATTCAGCGTCGCGCTGGCCGACAACGCCGACCATCTCACGCTTCGCCAGCTGGAAAATCAGGCGGCCGGGCAGCCCTTCACCTATCAACGTCAGATGCTGCACACGCTCGATCACCGTCTTGAGCGCTTTACGTTGCGTCTGCCCGACCGCAGGCTTCCAGCACAATTCTCGCTATTGACCCTGCCGGAGCCGCTCATCCTTTCCGCTCTGCCCCATGCGCAGCAGCTGTCAGGCACCGTCGTGCGCCTGTTTAACGCCGGCACGCAGCCGGCTCCCATCCCGGAATGTCTGGCTGGGCTCCGTCAGATCAACTATCTGGAAGAGCCGGTGCAGCCGGTAACGGCAATCCCCCCTTTCGCGACCTGCGATTTTTTGATGGAGGCTTAATATGAATTTGCTTACCCTGACGCACCCCGATCTGGTTTTTATCAACCCGCCGCAACGTACGCCTGAATCGCTGATACGCTGGCTCGCCGAACCGCTCGCCAGGCGAGAAATCATCAGCGATGAAGAAACGTTTATCCAGAGCGTGTTACAGCGCGAAAGTGAAGGCCCTACCGCGCTGGGTGAGGCGCTCGCCGTCCCGCACGGTAAAACCGGGACGGTGCTTCAGGCGGCGTTTTGTCTGGCGCTCTTTGACGACCCGATAAGCTGGCCGGGGCTGGACGGTGATGAAGAGGTCAGAATGGTTTTCTTACTCGCCATTCCGCCAGCGGAAGCAGGCAGTACGCATATGCAGCTGCTGACGACGCTGACCAGCAGACTGACTGACGATCGGGTGCGCGAGCAGCTCCTGGCGGCACACACCCGGGAAGAGGCGATGTCCGCCCTGAGTGATGAAGAACCTCAAAAACAGGACGATGCCCCTGAACGCTCCCTTCTCATCCCGGTGGTGCTGGGCAGTATCGTTACCGCAGCCTTTTTGCAGGCGGGATTGAGCTGGGTCTGCGGAGTAAGTTAAACGAACAGCGCTCAGGACGGGCCGTGCTGAGCGCTTGTTTTTGTTGAATAATTAATCAGATTTTTCTCTCACGCATTTACAAATGCTGTAACGCCCGCCGTTTGTACTCTCGCCTTTTTACTTTGTTCTGCATCAATAAAATCGCAAACATGTTTGATGCAAATCACTATATGTAGCACTTAAAATGCATCCCGACCCAACATGTTGTATTTATCGTCTACTATTCCAACAACAAGACGGCGACTCAGCTCTCCGGAATTGTGGATAACACGCGTTGGGAACGAGGGAAGTCTCTGGCCTGGCTGATAATAGCCCCGGTGAATACTTCTCCGCCTCTGTGGATAACCTGTTTTTAAAATGGAGTGATCATGACACCGCATGTGATGAAACGTGATGGCTGTAAAGTGCCGTTTAAATCAGAGCGCATCAAAGAAGCCATTCTGCGTGCAGCTAAAGCAGCGGGAGTCGATGACGCAGATTACTGCGCCACCGTCGCAGAAATCGTTAGCAGCCAGATGAATGAACGCAGCCAGGTGGATATCAACGATATCCAGACCGCGGTTGAGAACCAGCTGATGTCTGGCCCGTACAAGCAGCTGGCGCGGGCCTATATTGAGTACCGTCACGATCGTGACGTCCAGCGTGAAAAGCGCGGCCGCCTGAACCAGGAAATTCGCGGTTTGGTTGAACAGACTAACTCGTCGCTGCTCAATGAAAACGCCAACAAAGACAGTAAGGTGATCCCGACCCAGCGCGACCTGCTGGCCGGTATCGTGGCCAAGCACTATGCCCGTCAGCACCTGCTGCCGCGCGACGTGGTATCCGCGCACGAACGCGGTGAAATCCACTATCACGATCTCGACTACTCCCCGTTCTTCCCGATGTTCAACTGCATGCTCATAGACCTGAAGGGCATGCTGACCCACGGCTTTAAAATGGGTAACGCCGAGATTGAACCGCCAAAATCAATTTCCACCGCCACCGCCGTCACCGCGCAGATTATCGCCCAGGTCGCGAGCCACATTTACGGCGGCACCACCATCAACCGCATTGATGAAGTGCTGGCACCGTTCGTGACCGAAAGCTTTAACAAGCACCGCAAAACGGCGGAAGAGTGGCAAATCCCTGACGCCGACGGCTACGCGCACTCCCGTACCGAGAAAGAGTGTTACGACGCCTTCCAGTCGCTGGAATACGAAGTAAACACGCTGCATACCGCTAACGGCCAGACGCCGTTTGTGACCTTCGGGTTTGGCCTCGGCACCAGCTGGGAATCCCGCCTGATTCAGCAGTCCATCCTGCGTAACCGTATTTCCGGCCTCGGCAAAAACCGCAAAACCGCGGTCTTCCCGAAGCTGGTATTCGCTATTCGCGACGGCCTGAACCACAAGTTTGGCGATCCGAACTACGACATCAAACAGCTGGCGCTGGAGTGCGCGAGCAAGCGCATGTATCCGGACATCCTGAACTACGATCAGGTCGTCAAAGTCACAGGTTCCTTTAAAACGCCAATGGGCTGCCGCAGCTTCCTCGGCGTATACGAAGATGAAAACGGCGAGCAGATCCACGACGGACGCAACAACCTGGGCGTGATCAGCCTGAACCTGCCGCGCATCGCGCTGGAAGCCAAAGGCAATGAACAGGCCTTCTGGACGCTGCTGGACGAACGCCTGCAGCTGGCGCGCAAAGCGCTGATGACCCGCATTGCCCGTCTGGAAGGGGTGAAAGCCCGCGTCGCGCCCATCCTCTATATGGAAGGCGCCTGCGGCGTGCGTCTGAAGGCGGACGATGACGTGTCCGAGATCTTCAAAAACGGTCGCGCGTCGATTTCGCTGGGCTATATCGGCATTCACGAAACCATCAACGCGCTGTTTGGCGACAAGCACGTGTACGACAGCGAGGCCCTGCGTGAGAAAGGCGTGGCGATTGTTCAGCGCCTGCGCGACGCGGTCGACCAGTGGAAAGACGAAACCGGCTACGGGTTCAGCCTCTACAGCACGCCGAGCGAAAACCTGTGCGACCGCTTCTGCCGCCTTGACGCCGCCGAGTTCGGCATCGTGGAAGGCGTGACCGACAAAGGTTACTACACCAACAGCTTCCACCTCGACGTTGAGAAGAAGGTGAACCCGTACGACAAGATCGACTTCGAAGCGGCCTATCCGCCGATCGCCAGCGGCGGGTTCATCTGCTACGGCGAGTACCCGAACATCCAGCACAACCTGAAGGCGCTGGAGGACGTGTGGGATTATAGCTACCAGCACGTGCCGTATTACGGGACCAACACGCCAATCGACGAGTGCTACGAGTGCGGCTTTACCGGTGAGTTTGAGTGTACGAGCAAAGGCTTCACCTGCCCGAAATGCGGCAACCACGACGCGGCCCGCGTCTCCGTGACCCGCCGCGTGTGCGGCTATCTCGGCAGCCCTGATGCCCGTCCGTTTAACGCCGGGAAGCAGGAAGAGGTGAAGCGCCGCGTGAAGCATCTGGGGAATGGGCAGATCGGGTAAGTTCTGCGCGGGGTTTTCCCCCTCACCCTACCCCTCTCCCTCAAGGGAGAGGGAACTTTCCCCCCTCTCCCTGTGGGAGAGGGCCGGGGTGAGGGCATCAGCGCGCACAAACTCTCTGGGAATTTTCTATGCGATACCATCAATACTACCCCGTCGACATCGTCAACGGTCCCGGCACCCGCTGCACCCTGTTTGTTTCAGGCTGCGTCCACGAATGCCCCGGCTGCTACAACAAAAGCACCTGGCGTCTGAACTCCGGCATGCCGTTTACCGCTGAGATGGAAGACAAGATCGTCAACGACCTGAACGACACGCGCATTCACCGTCAGGGGATTTCCCTCTCCGGCGGCGACCCCCTGCACCCGCAAAACGTGCCGGATATCCTGAAGCTGGTGAAGCGCATTCGGGCAGAGTGTACGGGAAAAGATATCTGGGTCTGGACAGGCTACAGGCTGGAAGAGCTGAACGCGCAGCAAATGGAAGTGGTGGATCTGATTAACGTCCTGGTCGACGGCAAGTTCGTGCAGGATTTAAAAGACCCGGCGCTGATTTGGCGCGGCAGCAGCAACCAGGTTGTGCATCATCTGCGGTGAGCAAAGGCGGATGTTATCCGTCCGCCCTTACCTCAAAACCGACTCACACTCTCCATTGCCACCGCCTTAAACTCGGCAAAATCTCCGCAGCCACACAGCCGCGACATCGCCCGTTCACGCAGGAAGGTGACGAAAATATCGTAGATCGCCATCGCCTCTTCGTACTCGCTTTTGCTGATGGCAAGCAGGAAGATGACGTGCGCGGTTTCATCGCCCCACTGAATGCCCTGCGGCGCCAGCACCGTATAGACCACCGTTTTCTGCGCTAAAAGGCCGAGTGAGTGCGGCAGCGCAATACCGTCGCCGAGCATGGTGCTGACGATGGCTTCACGCTCGATAACCGAATCCAGAAACTCCACGCCAACGAAACCTTCGCCTTCGAGCTGCTCGCACAGCTCGCGGAACAGCGTTTGCTGGTCAACGGGCGTGTCGATAATACGGAAATGGGCCGCGTCGAAGTATTTATCCAGCATCCACGGGCGGGTGCGATCCACCAGCACCAGCTTGCCGATCTGCTCTAACTGATAGTCTGTCGGGAACGGGGCGATCGTCACCACCGGCTTAGACTTTTCGCTCACGCGGGCGGTGGCGATCACGAAGTCTTCGCCGATGGATTCGGCCAATTCGTACTCGCGCAGGGTGAGCGTGCGCGTGACCTCAATTTGCGGATATTTGCGCTGCAGCACCGCTTCAATCATGCGGACCATGGCATTACCGGCGTCGCACACCAGCAGCACGCGGGGCTGGCGCTGGTAGCCAATGTTGTAGTGGCGCTCCAGCCCGACGCCGATATGCAGCACCAGGAAGCCAATCTCGTTTTCGCTGATCACATACGGCGTGTATTTGCCCCAGCTCGACACCGCCGCCAGGGTCATATCCCAGGCCATCGGGTAGTGCTGCTTGATGTTATCCAGCAGCGGGTTGGGGATCATAATTTGATACCGCACGCGGGTGATCATGGTTTTGATGTGCGTGAGCAGGTCCGCGTGCAGCTGCTCGTCGCTGAGCAGGTTGTAGTTATAGTGGGTGTTGATGTAGCGCAGGATGTAGTTGACCAGCGCCTCGTCGTCGTCGGCGTTAATGGCGCTCGGGGCAATCTCCTGAATCTGCCGCGCCGCAATGTGCACGCAGAGCCAGCTCTCTTCGGACGGCGACAGCGCTTTGCCCGCCAGCTGCTGAATAGTGACGGCGATATCCTTCGCCGCCTCGCGGACGTTCTCCTCCACGTCTTCGGCGTGGAATTCCGGCAGCGGATAGCCCTCGCTGATGCGCCGCACCGACACCGCGCAGTAAAGACGCAGGAACAGCTCGCCTTCGTCGGTCAGGCGGATGTGATGGCGCGTCAGCGCATCGTGCAGCACGGGCACCATCTGTTCCGCGACGCCTGCATTCAGCGCAACGTCAGTCACCAGCGGGTTCAGGCTGTCCTGCTGCGCCAGCTCCCAGAGGAGGTCGGTGAGGCAGGCGCGGGTCGCCATCTCGCTGCCAAACAGCTTCATGCCGTGGCGCGGACGGGTTTCCAGCGTCAGGTGATAGCGATGGAACCACTCGCGCACTTCCACCATGTCGCTTTGCAGCGTGGCGCGGCTGACGAACCACTCGTCCGCCAGATCTTCCAGCTTGAGGGAAAATGCCGAAGTGAGAAAACGCACCACCAGATAGTGCACGCGCTCGGGACCGGTCCGGGGAATGCGCAGCGCGCGCGGGTGGGATGCCTGCAATTGCTGATAACGTTCAGCGTCGTCAATTTTGAGCTGATAGCCGTTGCCGCGGCTGAGAATAAACTGCGCGCCGTGGCTTGCCAGCAGCGCGTTCAGGGCGGTGATATCAGCACGGACGGTTCGCGTGGAGACCGACAGCCGCTGCGCCAGCTCGTCCTGCGGCAGCGTCTCGTTTTGCAACAGGTCGAAAAGTTGCGCTAAACGTTGGTTCGGGAATCGCACGTCGTTGTCCTCTTACTGCTTAGGGTGAAATGACCATCTGGGATGGACTGCCGACCGGGGTATAGTCTGGCTCAAAGCTTAGCTTGCCGTCCTGACCCACGCGGAAACGGGTAATGTTGTCGCTGCGCTGGTTCATGACGTACAGCCAGCGCCCCTGTTTATCGAGCGTCAGGGTGCGCGGGTAATCACCCCGCGTCCACACGTCGTCCTGATGCGTCAGCGTGCCATCCGCTGTTACGGTAAAGTGCCCGATGCTGTTATGCAAACGGTTAGCCACATACAGCTGTTTACCGTCGGCGCTTAATGCCAGCCCGGCGGCAAAGCTGGTGCCTTTGTAACCTTCCGGCAGGGCCGAGAGCGTTTTGCCCTCTTTCAGCGTGCCGTTTGCCGTCACGGCATAATGGGTCAGCGTAGATGCCTCTTCGTTAATCAGCCACAGGCCATCCCCTTTTGGCGTGAAGACGAAGTGACGCGGCCCGGCCCCTTTTGAGGAGGCGCTGATAAACGGCGGATCATTCGGGGTCAGCTTCCCTGTTCGATCGTCAAAACGGTACTGGTAGATACGATCCAGCCCCAGATCGGTGGAAAACACGAACTTCCCGCTCGGATCGGCGGCGATCATGTGCGCATGCGGGCCGTTGTGATCGCTGATGGCGAAACTCCCCGCGGCCGCGGCTTCCGGTTTTGCCGCACCCGGCTCGCCCCGATCCTGATGTTTATCCGTGGCGTCACCCAGGCTGCCGTCTGCGTTGACGGGCAGAACGGCAATCGATCCGCTGACGTAGTTCGCCACCAGCAGGTGCTGGCCGTTCGGCGTCAGGGAAAGGTACACCGGCCCCGCACCGCCGGATGCCGCCTGATTCAGCTCGCTTAGCTCGCCGTTTTCGCCCACGCGCAATGCCTGCACCACGCCCTGCTCCACTTCGCTTGCCAGATAGAGCGTTTTGCCGTCGCGTGAAACGGCCAGCTGCGCGGCGTTCGGCAGCGTGCTCACCAGCGTTCTATTCGCCAGCGCGCCGCTTTGCGGGTCAACGGTAAAGCGGTACAGCCCTTCACCGTTGGGGTTGTAGGTGCCCACCCAGGCGTATTGCGTCTGGGCGACTGCGGCGGTAGCAAGTAAAGAGAGTGAAGCGACGAGCAGGTTACGGGTGTGCATGGTGGCTCCTTCGGGTGTGTGCGGTTTGTTTCCCCTCACCCCAGCCCTCTCCCAAAGGGAGAGGGGGTAAAGGTTCCCTCTCCCTGTGGGAGAGGGTTAGGGTGAGGGGCAGGTTCTACTTCACCAGCTTCTTCGTCATCGCAAGCAGCGTGCGCACGTCTTCCGGGCGCGTGTCGCCGCTGGCCTTGTCGATAATCGAGCTGTAGATATGCGGGATGATTTTGCTCACGCCCGCGTCGAGGGCGATCTGCAGGATCTCCTCGTAGTTTTCCAGATCGATTCCCCCGGTCGGCTCCAGCCAGAAGTCGTGACGGGCGCAGGCTTCCGCCACCGCTTTGTACTCGTCGCGGCATTTCAGGCCGCCCATCGGAAAGTATTTGATTGAGCTGCCGCCGAAATCTTTCAGCAGGGCAATCGCGGTTTCAACCGGCACGATGCCGTCCGGGGCAGTGCTGCTCAGCGGGCCGGTGGAGATTTTCACCATCCCGACGGTGCCGGTCGGCGAAACCAGACCGTTGACCACGGACTCATTCTGCCCCAGCAGCGCGCGGCTGGTGGCCACGCCGGTGAAGACCTGGTTGACGTGCTGCGGCTGCACCTGACGGGAGATTTCGCTCACCATCGCCGACTGGTTCGGGTCGCCCGCGCCCAGGCCCACAGAGAGCGCGTTATCAATCAGCGCGGCGTATTCACGCATATCGGCGACGGCGCTCGCCACGTCCGGGTAATTTTTGGAGAGCACGCCCACCAGCACGTGGCCTTCCGCCGCCTCGTAAATGGCGCTGGCGTTGGCTTTGGAGCCTGCCAGCACGTTCAGACAGACGCGGTCACGGTAAAAATTGGGGGTCAGTTTCATGCTTTTTTCTCCTGTCCTAACACTTCGCTAATGCGGCGGTACACGATGTTCAGCTGGTCTGCGTTTACGCTGCGCACGTCCGCTTCGATAATCCCTTCGTTGGCCTTGTAGCCGCGGAAATAAATGGCGTATTCGCCCTGCTTGAGCGCGTTCACCAGCTCGCCGGTGCCAACGCCGGTAGTAGCTTCATCAAACTTAATCTCGGTGCGCGCGATGTCGCGTCCGGCGCTGTCCCAGACCACGCGCGCGGTGACGCCGTTCAGGGTATTAAGCGCGTCGATAAACGGCGTCATCTTCGCCACCATCTCTGCACCGCTCTCTTTGGTCGCCGTCAGGTAATGTTCGATGGCGCAGGTTAGGCCAAGAATGCCCTCTTTCCCCACCTTCATCGCACGGCCAATGCCCGCCGTCTGGCGTTTCACCCATTCAACATATTGAGTTTTGCCGATCACCAGCCCGCTGGTTGGTCCTTCAATCGCCTTCGCGCCGCTGTAGATCACCAGATCCGCGCCGGAGCGGTAGTACGCGTGCAGATCTTCTTCCGCCGCCGCATCGACGATCAGCGGGAGGTCGTGCTTGCGCGCCACCACCGCCGCCTGCTCGACGCTGAGCATGCTTTTCTGCACGCAGTGGTGCGATTTGATGTACATGATCGCCGCCGTACGCGGGGTAATCGCCGCCGCCAGCTGATCGGCAGAGCATTCGTTGGCGTAGCCCGCCTCCACCAGCCTGCCGCCGCCCAGCGCCACCATGGTGCCCACCGGCGCACCAAAGTTTACGTTGTGGCCTTTCGGCAGGACGATCTCGTTATTCTCGATTGGAGTGACGTGCAGGTTTTCCAGCAGCCAGTCGCTGTCCTTCACCAGCACCGCCGCCACCGACTGGGCAATGCCCGCCGACGCGCAGGAGACCACCGTCGCGCCTTCCACGTCCAGCAGCTTCGCGATGTATTCCCCGGTTTTATTAACCAGATCTTTCATCTCGAAGTACTCATTCATGCCGTCCATTGCCGCCTGCACCACTTCCGGGCGCGGCGTGGAGACACCCAGCGCCGTCATGCGGCCGGAGGTGTTGATAACCTGCTTTAAGTTGTACTTCTCATAAATCGAAGACATGTTCCGTGCTCCCTTGTTCGGTCATGTAGCCCTTGCCCGCGCGGATCGCGGCAAGCGGCACCAGAATGTGTTCAGCCTGCAGGCTGTCGTTTTCGGCATCCGTCAGCACCGTCGGCTGACGCTTAAGCGTGAACAGCGTCAGGTCGGCGTCGAGGCCAGGCTGAATGCGGCCCTTGCGCGCCAGGCGCAGGCCGTCGGCGGCGTTCGCGGTCACGCAGTCAATCACCTGCGGCAGCGACATGCCGATGGCGAGGAATTTCGACATCACGCTTGCCAGCGAGCCGACCGGGCCGTTGATGCGGTTGCGGCAGTAGATGTCCGAGCTGATGGTGTGCGGCAGGATGCCCATCGCGATGGCGCGTTTCGCCACCTCAAAGCTAAAGCTCGCCGTACCGTGCCCGACGTCCAGGCGCACGCCGCGCTTCAGGGCGGAGGTGATGGAGGCACGCAGCTCGCCGGAGGGCGTCAGAATGCGGTTAGGCTTGCCGTTGTAGCAGTGGGTGATGATGTCGCCTGAACTGAGCAGTTCGGCAATTTCGTCGAGGTTCGGCGGGTTGTTACCGATGTGCACCATCAGCGGCAGGTCGCCGTTCTCTTTCTGAATGGCTTTCGCGCGCTCCAGCGGCGTGATGCCGTTTTCACCGACCACGCTGCTGCTCATGCGCGCCTTCAGGCCGACGATAAAATCAGGGTGGCGCTTCACCGCCTGCTTCACCGCATCGGCGTCAATGTTCGCCATGTTGGCCAGCTCGTTCTGGGCAATCAGCCCCACGCGGGAGATGTTCAGCAGGGCAAACACCTCGGTGGAAGCCTTGCGGGTGATAGCGTAAAAATCGTCTACGTCATCGGCGCCGGTGCTGCCCGCGTCCACCACGGAGGTGACGCCGGTCGCAATGCCCACGCTGTCCGGTTCGTCGTGGTAAATGGGGGAGTTCGGGTAGCAGTGAACGTGGGAGTCAATCCAGCCTGCGCTGACGAATACGTCGCCGTTCAGCTCAACCGTTTTATGCGCGGGGGCGTTAATCTCGCCCAGCGCCGCGATCTTCCCGTCCTGAATGGCGATATCGGTCAGGGTATCGTCGGCAAGGCGCGCACGGCGCAGGAGTAAATCAAACATGAGGATCTCCTGATAGGGCGGGCGCCTGAGCGCCCGCGGGTATTAAAGGGCGACCGGGAACAGCCAGCCCAACAGCATTGCACCGAGGATCGCACCGCCGGTAATCGGCTTCTGCCAGATGTAGAACAGCAGTGCGCCCAGCAGGGAACCGACGCCGATCGGGATGGAAGCGGTCATGGCGCTGAGGATAATCAACGGCCCGAGGAAGCGGCCGGAGGCGTTACCTGCACCCATCATCACGTCTGCGCCGTAGGTGGAGTTGCTCTGGTTGATGGTGAACTTACGCGCCAGGATGATGACGTAGCCAATCGCCAGACCAATCACCAGGCCGGTGATCAGCGCGGCAATGAAGTTGGTCACCGGGAACATAATGCCCGCGCCCAGCAGCAGCGCCGGAACGCCAAGGCCCACGCCGGTCTGGATGGCGCCGCCGATATCAAGAATACCGACCAGAGACCCTTCGATAATGCGGGCGAACAGGAAGCTGGCGCCGAATGCCGCCACCGCGCCGTACACGCCGGTATCCATCCCCGCTTTCAGCATCGCCACGAAGGCCACTTCGTTAAACGCGCCGATGCCGTAGAGGTAGTACATGTGCGTCCCGGCGAAGACGCCGGAGGAGAGCAGGCCAACGAAGATCGGGAACGACCAGTCGGCATACCAAAAACCTTTATTCTGTTCCATTTAGAGGCTCCTGTTATTTACCGCTGAGCGAGTTGTGGATCATGTCGAGCCAGTTCGGCACCGTCAGATGGAAGGATTCGATCATCTTCATGTCGAAGCCGCGGAAGAAGCCGCTCAGCACGAAGAGCAGGACGATCGCCGCCATCATCACTTTGGTGACGTGGTTCCAGCCGCTCTCTTCGACGCCTTTACCGATCAGAATGCCCAGCACCAGGCCCGGCACGGCGTTACCCATGATCAGCTGCGCGGCGCCGCCGAACACGGTGGCCCAGAAGCCGGACTTTTTACCCGCGTCGATAGCCGCCAGCCAGAAGATCACCGGCATGACGGTGTTCACCAGCAGGTTAGCCGCCGGTACCAGCACCTTCACGGCGGTGACCTGAAGCGCAGCCGGAACGGAGGAGGCGGTCAGGTTCAGGAAGGTGACGACAACCATGCCGATCACGCCGCAGGCAATCGCCATTTTGCGGGGATCGTGCAGCGTTTCGCCGACGTTACGGTTTTTAATCATCAGTGCAGCAGCACCCCAGTTCGGGATGATGCGGTGATCAACGTCCTGTGTGAAGGCACCTGCGGCCACGGAAGAGGCCCAGGCGTTAAAGAAGAAGCCTAACCCAAAGGAGAAGTGAGACGCCGGATCCCCTTCGCAGGAGTTCAGCTCCCCCAACGTACGAAACGCGCCCATACCCTGAGTGGTAGGCGCATGAAACATGCGTGCAGCCCCGGCTCCGACACCGACGCCAACCAGGCCGCCAATGATGAGCGATTTTATTAATATAATTAAGAACATCAGTCTGCCCTTTTATGAATAATCAGCGTTGCGTGACGAAATCCACCTGGTCGAGATTGATGGCGGTCACGTTGACGGTCACATCCAGCTCCACGCTGTAGGTGCGTCTTTCCCGGCGCATAAAGAAGAACAGAAAAGCTTCTTTGCGCACCGCTTCTTGCGCCTGAACGACCTGCACATCCTGTGGCTCAATACGCAGTAAGATATGCGGTGAGGCTTTCATCACCGCGGCCTGAACGTGGTTGAGCGCGTCGGCAAAGGCGCGCGCTTTGG
>Ga0209281_1000788_pt1 | contig 30007 bp, 25 predicted proteins | sample MedtruBG_FD_187514 | JGI IMG/M metagenome (GOLD analysis project Ga0209281, IMG submission 187514) | Root nodule microbial communities of legume samples collected from California, USA - Medicago truncatula BG (SPAdes) (version 2) | ecosystem: Host-associated > Plants > Roots > Nodule | place... | reverse complement strand
GAGACCCTCCTCGATGCCCTGTACCCCGGCATGAACGATTGCCGCGAGGGCAAGATGCGGGTTGGCGGTTGCATCGGCCGCACGGAATTCGAAGTTGAACTGGGCGGCGCGGGCGATGTCGCTGATGTCGGAAACCGGGCAGATGCGCACCGATGCCTCGCGGTCGCGAAAACCGAGATTGTTGAAGGCTGCGCTCCAGCGATGCGGCGTGAGACGCAGGTAGGAGACCACGCTCGGCGCCGTGATCGCAATGATCGAGTCGAGATATTTCAGAATGCCGGCGACGAACTTTCCCGCAACATCGGAAAGCTCATGTTTGCCGTTCGGATCGTAGGTGACCGGGTCACCCGCCGAATCCAGCATGCTCATGTGGACATGCACGCCGTTGCCGACCCCGGCCGGATCGCGGATCGGCGTGAAGGTCGACTCATAGGAAAGCTCGCGGGCGACGAGACCGACAAGTTCGCGGGTAATCAGCGAATGATCGGCGATGGTGACGCCCCTCTGGGGGCCCATCGTCACCTCGAACTGACCGGCGCCGAACTCCTTCAGAATCGTATCGGGCGTCACGCCCGCCTCACGCATTGCCGCGATGATCGCCTCGCAGAAATGCCGTTCCTCCTGAAACCCTCCGAGCGTGAAGGCCTTGCCGAGATCGCCAAGGCGGTGCTTGAGCTGGAATTCATGCTCGAAGGCACCGTAAAGCGTGACACCCGCCACGCTCTGCAACCGCTGCAGGGCGGCCTCGAGAACAGAGCGCGTGCAGAATTCCCACGGGCGGCCGTCGGTATAGCGAATGTTACCGAGAACGAAGTTCTCCTTCGGCGCCCCCTCCTCGCTTTCGAAGCTGACGCAGGTCGACGGATCGGGAATGAGCATGAGGTCTCCGAGCGAGCCGAAGGGGCTTTCGGCGATCGCGTCGAAGCAGGTGATCTGCACATTGGTCGGCGTCCAGCCGACGCCCCGCCGCAAGCGCTTGTCCATCTGCGCCAGCGGAAAGGCCTTGCCGCGCACCTTGCCCGAGAGATCGCCGCAGCAGGCGACCATCATTTCCTCACGTTTCATCTGCGTCCCCGTTGATGCTGTCCTGGTCGTAGCCCGGCATCGCAAAGCGGATGCCGTCCCAATCCTTGATACGCTTCTGCGTTGCCTCCCAATCGGCCTCCGAGACGCGCACGATAAGTGCTTCGACGAGCGCCATGGCAGCCGAAACAGTGTCCCAGGCCGTGCCGGCGTCGATCGGCAGCGCGACGATGTGATCGGCGCTGCGGGCAGCCGGCGACATCCACTTGTCGGTGACGACGACGATGGTCGCGCCACGCTTCTGGGCGATGTTCTCGGCGAGGCGTGCGAGGCTGAGCTGGTAACGCCGGAAATCGATCAGCAGCACGACGTCCTTCCTGCGCATGCGCAGCACATGCTCCGGCCAGAATTCCGGGTTGTCGGCCATGTGGTAGATGCCGCTGCGGATCTGCCGGAGATGGATCGACAGGAAGGATGCGATGCTGTCGCTGACGCGCCCGCCGAGCAGGAAGATGTTGCGCGACGGGTCGGCAAGAAGCTCGGCCAGAATGTCGAACTGTGCCTGCGAGACCATCCCCGTCATTTCCCCCATGACGGCCGAAACACGCGCTACATATTCCGACAGGAACTCCGAATGGCCGACCGGCCTCTGGCTGGATTTGAGGTCGAGGGGCGAGCGCCGGCCCTCCTTCAGCTCGGCGATCAATTGACGTTGCAGGTCCTGAAAGCCGCCGCAGCCGATCTTACTGACGAAACGGGTGATGGAGGGCGCGCTGACGCCGGTCTTGGCCGCCAGTTCCTGAATGCTTTCCAGGCCGGTGAAGGGGTAATCGGCGAGAATGGCATTGGCGATCTTGCGCTCGCTGGCCGTCAGCTGCCCGGCGGCCTCGCGGATCCTCGTGCGGATCGTCGTCGACGATTTCCCATCGCTCATCGGCGTCTCTTCCCCTTGCTGGAACGAATATTCGCGTCATGAAAAAAATTAGTCAAATAGAAAAATCAGATTGACTATGATTGAAAAATTTCTTTGACTGATCGCCATCGAAGCCCGCGCCGCCGGCCCGCGCCGGACCGCACGACGGATCTCATCTCATGCTCAGGCTCGCAGATCGCGACACGACCGGATTGCTGCAGGCGGGTGACCCCGATCCCGTAGAATGGATCAATCCCACCGGCCGGTCGACGATCTTCCTCACCTGCGAACATGCGGGCCGCGCCCTGCCTGCAGCGCTTGGCGATCTCGGCATTGCACCCGAGGAAATGGAGCGCCACATCGCCTACGACGTCGGCGCCGAGGGTGTTGCGCGCGGCATTTCCGAACGCCTCGATGCAGCGCTCGTCCTGCAGCGATACAGCCGGCTCGTCATCGACTGCAACCGTCCCTTCGAAGCGACGGACTGCTTCGTGGCGCAGAGCGACGGGACCGTCGTTCCGGTCAATGCGGACCTGTCCGACCGCGAACGCCTCGGCCGCTACGTGGAAATCCATCAGCCGCTGCACGAGGCGATCGCCGGCGGGCTCGATCAGCGACAGGCGACCGGCAAGCCGCTCTTCCTCGTCTCGGTACACAGCTTCACGCCCGTGATGCGCGCGACCGGCGCCGTCCGGAATTTCGAACTCGGCCTTCTCTACAATCGCGACGCCCGTTTCGCCCAACGACTGGCCGAAACCTTCCGCGCCGCCAATCCGGACGTTACCGTCAGGCTCAACGAGCCGTACCACGTCGACGATCTCTCCGATTACACGATCCCCGTGCACGGCGAGCGGCGCGGCATTCCGCATGTGCTTCTCGAAGTGCGCAACGACCTCATCAACGACGCCCGCGGGCAACAGGAATGGGCGGACCGGCTGGCCGGCCCCCTCCGGCTTGCGGCAGAAAGCATCGAAGGAACCAATGATGGCCGCTGACCATCTGACCACCCGCGACGTGCCGCTGGACCCGGCCGCTTCCGCCATCCTGTTCATCGACGTGCAGAACTTCTCGGTCAGCCGCGAGGGGGGCGAGTTCAAGGATGTCTCCGATGCGGATATTGCCGGCAAGTACGGCTACTACTTCAACCGTATCCGCGAGGTGGCGATACCGAACATGCAGCGCCTGCTCGCCGGTTTCCGCAAGGCCGGCATCGAGGTGTTGCACACGACGATCGAGAGCCTGACGAAGGACGGCCGCGACCGCAGCCTCGACTACAAGATCACCGGCTTCAACGTGCCGAAGGGCTCCTGGGATGGTAAGGTAATCGATGAGCTCGAACCCCTGGAGGACGAAATCGTCTTCCCGAAGAGTTCCTCCAGTGTCTTCGTCTCCACCCATATCGACTATGTGCTGCGTAATCTCGGGGTGAGGCAGATCGTACTGTGCGGCCTCCTGACCGACCAATGCGTGGAATCGGCAGTGCGCGACGCCTGCGACCTCAACTATCTGGTGACGCTCGTACCGGATGCCTGCGGCACCTATTCCGAGGAACGCCACAACACCTCGCTGAGCGCAATCAAGGGCTATTGCCGCCAGATATCGACCGACGATCTTTTGAAGGAAATTGGGCAGTAACCTGCCCAGACGGCCGACGGGAGGCAAATAAGGAGCATACGAGAGCGGTCCGCACAAGAAGGTCAAAAGACCAGGCCGCAGAACCATCACTGCCGAATGGCATCAATAAGGGGAACGACCATGATCAAGACTTCCAGACTGTTTCTCGCAGCGGCAAGCTTCGCGCTTGCCTCTTCCACAGCCATTGCCGACGACGACAAGATCCTGATCGGCGGCGCACTCTCGATGACGGGCATTCAGGCTCCCCTCGACACGCCCGGCTACAACGGCGCGAAGGTCGCCGTGAAGTATCTCAACGACAATGGCGGTTTGCTGGGCAAGCAGATCGAGTTCATCAACATCGACGGCAAGTCGGATCCGGTGACGGTCGGCAATGTCGCGGTCGAACTGATCGACAAGGGTGCTGAGATCATCGTCGCACCGTGCGATTTCGACTTCGGTTCGCCCGCGAGCCGGGAGGCGCAATCGGCAGGCCTCGTCGGCATCTCGACTTGCGCCTCCGACCCGCTCTATTCCTCCTGGTCGCTCGGCGACAAGCAGTTCACGCTCTCCATGTGGAATACCACGATGGGCGCGACGGCCGCCGATTTCGCCGTGAAGGAAAAGGGCTGGAAGACGGCCTATGTCGTCACCGACCAGTTCATCGCCTATACCAAGTCGCTCTCGAAATATTTCGTGGAGCAATTCAAGGCCGATGGCGGCGAGATTCTGCTCGAAGACACCTACACGAACGGCGACAACAATTTTTCCGCCCAGCTCGCCCGTCTCCAGGCGCTCGGCAAGAAGCCGGACGTGATCTTCGTCTCCTCTTACGGCACCGACATCGGTGTGATCATCCGCGCGTTGCGCGAGGTCGGCTACGATGCGCCGGTTCTCGGCGGTGACGCCTATGACGACCCGGCCATGCATGAGGCGCTCGGCGAAAAATTCGGCAACGACGTCTATTTCGTCACGCATACCTGGATGGGCCCGGAGGCACATCCGGACATGCCGAAGTTCATCGAGCTCTACAAGGAGATGTTCGGCAAGGCGCCGGACACGTCCTTCGTCTCGACGGGCTGGGATACGATCATGCTGCTCGCCGAGGCGGTCAAGGCGGCCGGAACGACCGAAGGCGCAGCGCTCGCCAAGGCATTGGAAGATGGCCAGTTCAAGCTGCTGACCGGCGATCTCGACTACGGCACGAACGAGGAAGGCCATGTGCCGAACAAGGCTGCGGCCGTGATCGAGCTCAAGGGCGGCAAGCCGAGCTTCGTCGGATGGCGTAAGCCGGAATCCCTGCCTAAGCCCTGATCGGTCAATCCGGGTCGGCCGCAAGGCCGGCCCCATCACTTCGGAAAAGCCATGTCTGAAACGCGTCTCGCGGTAAACGACGTGTCGGTGGAATTCACCGGCCTGCGCGCACTCGACCATGTCTCGCTCTCGGTCGCCGCCGGCGAGGTCGTCGGCCTCATCGGGCCGAACGGCTCCGGCAAGACGACGCTCATCAATGCCATCACCGGCCAGGTGAAGCTGGCGACCGGCACGATCGCCGCCGGCGACACCACGCTGTCCGGTCTCTCGCCGCGCGAGATCGCGCTTGCGGGCGTCAGCCGCTCCTTCCAGATAGTACGCATTTTCAACTCTATGACGGTCATGGAGAATGTCGAGGCGGCGGCGCTCGCAAAGGGCGCCTCCCGCACCGTGTCGGCTGAACGCGCGAAAGGCCTGCTGGCCGAACTCGGCCTGACGGCGAAGGCGGACGAGCTTGGCGAAAGCCTCAGCTATGGCGACAAGCGCCGCGTCGAAATCGCCCGGGCGCTCGCCGCCGAGCCGCGCTTTCTGCTGCTCGACGAGCCCGCCGCCGGCATGAACGATGCGGAGACGGAAACCCTGCTGCACACGCTCGCCGAGTTGCCCGAGAAACGCGGCCTCGGCCTTCTGATCATCGACCACGACATGGGTCTCATCATGCGCCTCTGCCACAGGCTGCATGTGCTCGCCTCCGGCCGCACGATCGCGGAGGGCGACGCCGCCCATGTCCGCAGCCACCCGGCCGTTATCGAAGCCTATCTCGGCAAGGGGGCGGCCCATGCTTGACGTAACCGACCTTTCCGTCAGCTACGGTGCGATCCGCGCTGTGCGCAGCATCAGCTTCACGCTTCGAAAGGGTGAGTTGGTGAGCCTGCTCGGCGCCAATGGTGCCGGCAAATCCTCGACCATCAAGTGCATCGCCGGCGCGCTGAAAGCCTCCGGCGGCACGATCACGCTCGAAGGCAAGGACATCACCGCGGCGAGCCCCGAACAGGTCGTGCGCGCGGGCCTTGCCACCGTGCCGGAAACCCGCGACGTCTTCCCGGACCTGACGGTCGCCGAAAACCTGATGCTCGGCGCCTTTATCCATCGCCGCGACCAGGCCGGCAACCGCGACAACCTCGAGAAGCTGAACACGCTCTTCCCGCGCCTTGCCGAGCGCTCGAAACAGGCGGCCGGCACGCTCTCCGGCGGCGAGCAACAGATGCTCGTCATCGCCCGCGCGCTTATGGCGCGGCCACGGGTGCTTCTTCTGGACGAACCCTCGCTCGGCCTTGCGCCGGCCATCGTCGAACGCATCTTCGAGATGATCGAGACGCTGAAGAAATCCGGCCTCACCATCCTGCTCGTCGAGCAGAACGTGAACCAGGCGCTCGCCGTCGCCGACCGCGCCTTCGTCATGCGCCTCGGCGCCATCGTCGCATCAGGCACGGCCGAGGAAATCCGCTCGACCAGCGACCTCAGCGCGCATTATCTGGGAGGCTGATCCATGGCTTTCGCGATCCAGTTCGTCATCGACGTCCTGAGCCTCGGCGGCGCCTATGCGCTCATGGCACTCGGCCTCGTCATCATCTACGGCATCCTGCGCCTCGTGAACTTCGCCTATGGCGAACTCATCATGGTGGCCGGCTACACGATGTTTCTCGCCAGCGGCTCGGGCCTGCCCTGGATCGTCATGGCGGTGCTCGCCGTCGGCATGGCCATCCTCTTCGGCATCATCACCGACTATGCCGCCTTCCGTCCGGTGCGGGCCAAATCGGTGACGGCGGTGCTGATCACATCCTTCGCCTTCTCCAACCTGCTGCAGAACGCGGCGCTCCTCTTCATCTCGCCGCGCCCTCGCAACGTGCCGCTCCCGGATATCTTCTCGCAGACCGTCTCGATCGGCGGTGCGATCACCCCGGTCCGCAATCTCATCACCATCGCCGCCTCCATCGCACTGCTCGCCGGCGTCGCCTTCCTGATGCGCAGGACGACGCTCGGCATCGCCATGCGCGCAGCGGCGACGAACTTCACCATGGCGCGCATGCTGGGAGTGCCGGCGAACCTCATCATCTCGTCCGCCTTCGCCCTTTCCGGCTTCCTCGCCGGCGTCGTCGGCATTCTCTGGATCGGCCGCATCGGCACCGTCGTTCCGGGCATCGGCCTGGAGCCGCTGCTCGTCGCCTTCATCGCCACGGTCATCGGCGGCATGCGGAGCCTGCCCGGCGCCGTTGTCGGGGGCTTCCTGCTCGCCCTCATCGACACCACGCTCAACTACACCCTGTCGCAGGACCTGCTGAAATTCCGCGACGCCTTCACCTTCAGCCTCGTCATCCTGATCCTGCTCTGGCGCCCCGACGGCCTCATCAGGGGTCCGGCGAGCGGACAGCGGACCTGAGGGAGCGCGACCATGAAACACTCCTATTTCACCGCCCTCATTCTCATCGGCGTCATCGTTATCATCGCCGTCGGAAGCCAGCTCCTCGGCATCCGCCTCTACGACCGTATCGCCACCAACCTGCTGATCTCGCTCGTGCTGGTCATCGGCCTGCAGACCTTCATGGGCAATTCTGGCCTGCTCTCCTTCGCCCATATCGGTTTCATGGGCCTCGGCGCCTACACGTCCGCCGTGCTCACCATCCCGGCTCAGATGAAGGGCATGGCGCTGCCGGATCTCTACGAGTTCATGAAGGTCGTGGAAGTTTCGCCGCTCCTCGCCATGCTCGCGGCGGGCGTGCTGGCCGCCGTCGTCGCGGCCATCGTCGCCTATCCGCTGATGCGGCTTTCGGATGCGGCGTCGGTGATCACCTCCTTCGCGCTGCTCGTCGTGCTCTACACGGTCATGAACAACTGGAGCGCCTTCACCAACGGCCCGCGCACGCTCTTCGGCCTGCCGAAGACGACGGACATGCCGGTCGCCGCGATCGTCGCAGCCATCGTGGTGGTGGTGGCGCTTGCCTTCAAGGAATCGCGGACAGGCAAGCTGCTGCGCGCCTCGCGGGAGGACGAGGTCGCCGCGGCGGCCCTCGGCGCCGATATTCCGCAACTGCGCTGGCGCGCCTTCATCCTTGCCGCATTCATCGCCGGCATCGGCGGAGCGCTGTGGGGACATTTCATCACCTCGTTCGCGCCGAAAGCCTTCTATCTGAAGGAGACGTTCCTCATCATCACCATGCTGGTGATCGGCGGCGCCAACACCGTGACAGGCGCCGTGGCCGGCACGATTCTCGTCACCTTCGCCTATGAGGGGCTGCGCGGCACGGAAGGCGCGCTCAACGCCACCGCCCTGGGCGCCGGCCAGGTCGTCGGCCTCACGGAAATCGTCCTCGCGCTCGCCATGATCGCCGTGATGATCGTCAAGCCGGGCGGTCTCTTCCCGAACCGCGAGATAGGCCACATCCTCACCCGCGCCCGCCGCAAGAAGGAGACAGTTGCATGAGCTGGAAGACCGCCTACCGATCTTTCTACTATGCCGGTGCCGAGGAGCCGGACGACATCGCGCTCGATCCGGAGACGACGGCGCTGCTGGTCATAGACATCCAGAACACCTATCTCGACCCGAAGGATACGCCTGAGGAAACCGCCCGCTGGCAACCTTTCTACGAGCGTATGCGCAAAACGGTGATACCGAACACGGCGCGGCTGATCGACGAATGCCGCAAGCGCAAGGTGGAGGTCATCTTCGCCCGCATCGCCTGCCTGAAGCCGGACGGGCGCGACCGCTCGCTGAGCCAGAAGAAGCCCGGCTTCAATTACCTGCTCCTGCCGAAGGAGCTGCCCGAGGGACAGATCGTTCCGGAGCTGGAACCGCGCAGCGACGAGATCGTCGTCACAAAGACGACAGACAGTGCGCTGACCGGTACGAACCTTCGCCTCATCCTCCACAATATGGGCATCAAGGACGTCATCTGCTGCGGCATCTTCACCGACCAGTGCGTCTCCTCGACAGTGCGCAGCCTTGCGGATGAAAGTTTCGGCGTGGTCGTCGTCGACGATTGCGGCGCCGCGGCGACGGACGATCTGCACCGGCGGGAACTGGAAATCATCAACATGATCTACTGCCATGTCGTCTCGCTCGAAGAGGTTCTCACCTTTTTCAGATAGAGGAGATGCCTGCGTGCCCGGTCTCTACGCCCGCGAAAGCCGCTCGGTTTCCAAAATGGCGCATCTGCGGTTTTTTCCGCAGGCGGTCGTCGGGGGCAGCGGCGCCTATCTGACCGCCGACGACGGGCGGCAGCTTCTCGATTTCTCCGCCTCCTGGGGCGCGGCAAGCCTCGGCCACTCCCACCCGGCGATCCGTGAGGCGGTGGGCCGCGCGCTCTCCGATCAGGCGGGCGCGAGCTATCTTTCATCGGCCAACGAGGCTTGCGTGCTGCTCGCCGAAAAGCTGCTTTCGCTCGTGCCGGAGCGCGCCCGCGGCCGCGTCTGGTTCGGCCATTCCGGCTCCGACGCCAATGAGACGGTCGCCCGGATCGTCGTCGCCGCCACCGGCCGGCCGCGCATCCTTGCGTTCCACGGGGCCTATCACGGCGGCACCATCGGCTCCATGGGCGTTTCCGGCCATCCGGCACAACAGGGCAGTCGGGCAGAAGGCCTGACGCTCGTGCCCTATCCGAACAGCTATGCCGCGGGCAGCCCCGAGGCTGCAAGGGACGCCGCGCTCGCCCACCTCGAGCGGCTCTTCGCGACCGAAGTGCCGCCGGAAGAGGTCGCAGCCTTCTTCATCGAGCCGATCCAGTCGGACGGCGGCATGCTGGTGCCGCCGGACGGGTTCTTCAAGGCGGTGGAAGCGCTCTGCCGCAGACACGGCATTCTGATCGTCTCGGACGAGGTGAAGGTCGGCCTCGGCCGCAGCGGCCGCTTCAACGCCTTCGAGCATTCCGGTATCGAACCGGACATCGTCGTCTTCGGCAAGGGCCTTGGCGGCGGCCTGCCGATCTCTGCGGTGGTCGGTCCGGAAGCCATCATGAACCACAGCGTTGCCTTCTCGCTGCAGACCGTGCACGGCAATCCCGTCTGCGCGGCCGCCGCGCTGGCCGTGTTGCAGACGATCGAGCGCGACCACCTCATCTTGAATGCGGACAGAAGCGGCAAGGTGCTGCGCGAAGCGCTTGACCGCCTTACCGCCCGCCACACGCTGATCGGCGATGTGCGCGGCCGCGGCCTCGCCCTCGGCATCGAACTTGTGACCGATCCCGCCAGCCGCGAACCGGCTTCACGTCAGGCGGCGCTGACCGTCTACCGCGCCTTCCAACTCGGTCTCGTCCTCTATTATGTCGGCGTGCAGTCCAACGTCCTCGAACTCACGCCGCCGCTGACATTGACGCCGGCGGAGGCCGAGTCGGGTGTGGCTATGCTCGGCCAGGCGCTCGCCGATGTGGCGGCTGGGCGGATCGATGAGGCCTTGCTTGGAGATTTTGCCGGCTGGTAACGGCGTCGCTGGTATTCACGGACGCATTGCGGGCTTCCTGGTCTCCCATCAGCTGAGTTCAGTGGTCCGGCACGGGCGGCAGCGGAATCGGACTTTGGAACGTGCGATGCAATTGCTTCCAGCCGGGATCGTGCATGTGAGCGTGCAGACCGGCCCGCTCCACAAGCGCCTTTGCTTCGGCTTCACCGAAAGCCAGCGCCTCATACATGTCGGCGGTCAGTACCCTGCCCTCCTCCATGATGATCCTGCCGTCGACGATCACCGTATCGACATCGCTGCCGAGAACCTGGTGGATCAGCCGGTGAACCGGCATCCAGTTGGGCGTCAGATGCGGCTTGCGCATGTCGATGATGACGATATCCGCCTTTTTGCCAACCTCGAGCGAACCGATCTCGTGATCCATGCCGATGGCGCCGGCCGCATCGATGGTGATCATCTCGAAAACCTTACCCGGCGGCAGGATATAGCGGTCGTGATTGTGCAGGATGTGCTGGGTGGCTTGGGCGCTGCGCGCGATCTGGAGCATATCGAAATGACGGCTCGGAGCCGCGCCGTCCGAAGTGATCGCGACCGGCACGCCCCGGGCCATCATCTCCATGATCGGGGTGGATCGTCCGGGGGGCGCGTGGGTGACATGGGTGCCGGTTTCGGCCAGGATGTCGATCTCTTCGTGGGAAATTCCCCAGCAATGCTGCAGGTGCACATCGGGGCCCAGCAGCGCATTTTCCCTGTCCTGCCAGGCCATGCGTATCTGTCCGGCGAAGGCATCGGAATGAATGCGGACGCCCCATTTGCGCGCAGTTTCGCGAATGCGCCGCGCCTGCATCCGGTCGTTTTCCGTCAGATTGACGGCAAAGTCCGGTGTCGATGCGTTCGACGGTTCGACCGAAGGCACGATCGTGAACGGCGTCAGGAAGACCTTGATGCGCCCGTCGGCCGTTCCGTTCAGGCTTTCGATGACGGCTTCGGCGCCCTCGATCATCTCCTCGAAGGAGACGCTGCGCCGCTCCGGTCTGCCGCTTTCCCACCGCGTGACCGATTGCGGCCAGGGCAGACCCGCTGGGCCAACACAGATGATCTCGCGAAGCCCGAGTTCCGAATAGGCGCGAGCATGATTGATCGCGAATACCGGATCGTCGCTGCGCGGCATCGATGTGATGATGCTGGCCGAGGTGGTCACGCCCGCACGAAGTCTTTCCAGGCCCGAGACGAGGCCATCCGCATACCAGTAGTCGCGGGTGACATAGTGATAGTAGGTCGGCGTCACTATGCGCATCCAGAGCGAATTGGTGTCCGCGCCGATGCTGCGGATCAGGGCATGGCCGGCGTGCCCATGAGCATCGATCAGCCCGGGAATGATCATCTTGCCCCGGCAGTCGATCACCTTCTTTCCGGCATGACGGGGAGCCAGCGCTTGCGATGTGCCGATGTCGACAATCCTGTCGTTCTCGATTGCCAGCGCACCATCGTCGATGATCCGCCGTGTCTCGTCGACGGTGACGATCGTCCCGTGAAGCAGCAGGAACCCATCCATTTCCTATTCCCTTCAAAAATGCCGTTGGCGGCATTTCGATGCGCGTTTCAGCGCCCGTGGTGCCGTATCGGACTGTCGATGTTCTGATTCATAATTGGCAACAATATCGTTGACAATAAAACAATCGGTTATGATACTGCCCAAAAATGCGGGCCAACCAGTCTATCGACCGTCATAAGGGGAAGTTCATGTCGCGTTTAAACAGGTTTCTGATATCGGCACTGGCCGCAGCGGCTATTGCCGCGCCGGCGCTGGCCACTTCGGCAAGTGCCGCGACGCTGCGTTGGGGCAGCCGGGCAGATATCTATTCGCTCGATCCGGATTCCGTTCCCTCGACATCCAATCTGGCGTTCCTGAACCACATCTATGAAGGTCTGATCCGTTATGGCCCGAACTTCGAGATCGAGCCGGCGCTCGCCACCGAGTGGAAGCTGATCGACAGCAAACACTGGCGTTTCACCCTGCGCAAAGGCGTGAAATTCCACGACGGCGCGGATTTCACCGCCGACGACGTGGTCGCCTCGATGAACCGCGTTTCGGACCCGACTTCGCCCCTGCGCGGCAATATTCCGCTCTATGTCGGCGTCAAGAAGGTCGATGATTTCACGGTCGATATCGAGGTGTCGGCGCCGAGCGCGCTGTTCCTGAACGACATGAGCAATATCTTCATGTTCAGCGCCAAATGGCTGAAGGACAACAACGCGGAAAAGCCGACCGATATTGCGTCCAACACCGAGAATTACGCCACGCACAACACGAACGGCACAGGCCCGTTCAAGCTGGAAAGCCGCGTTCCGGACAGCAAGACCGTTCTCCTCGTCAACGATCAGTGGTGGGATCAGAAGAAGCACAATCTGGACCGGATCGAATATATTCCGATCTCGTCGGCGGCAACGCGTGTAGCGGCGCTTCTTTCCAGCGAAATCGATCTGCTCGATTCCGCCCCCATTCAGGATCTTCCCCGTCTGGAATCCTCGCCGGGCATCACCGTGAGCAAGCGCACGGAGCTGCGTACGGTTTTCATCGGCTTCAACGGTAAGGAGAAGCTTGAAGACGGGCGTCCGAACCCGTTCCTGGACCTTCGCGTCCGTCAGGCCGTGGAAGCAAGCATCGATCGCGATCTCATCAACAAGAAGATCATGCGCGGTCTGGCGCGGCCTTCCGGCTCGCTCATCGCACCGGAAATCGCCGGCTATGCGAAGTCGCTCGACACTTATCAGCCTGCCGATTCCAAGCTTGCCCAGAAGCTGCTCGAAGATGCCGGCCAGAAGGATCTCGCCTTCACCTATCTGTGCATGAACGACGAGAGCATCAACGAGGAAGACATCTGCTCGGGCATTGCAAACATGCTCAAGCGTGCCGGCTTCCAGCCCACCATCGACATGGGCCCCCGCGCCGTGCAGCAGCCGAAGCGCACCAATGGCAAGGCCGACATGTTCAATCTGAGCTGGGCAAACGAACCGACACTCGATGCCTATTCGCTGCTGTCTCAGGTTCTCTCCACACGCAGCGGCTCGACGGGCGTGTCCAACTATGGCGGCTGGTCCTATCCGGAACTCGACGATCTGGTGAAGAAGGCGGCACAGGAACCTGACACCGCCAAGCGTCTCGCGCTGGAAGAACAGGCGCTGAAAATCGCCAAGGACAAGGCCATCCTGATCCCGCTTCACCAGCAGCCGATCGCCTGGGGCATGCTGGACAAGGTCAAGAGCGTGGATTTCCGCGCCGACAACAAGCCGCGCCACTGGCACACGCAAATGGCCGAATAGGCTGACTTCGAGCCCGCAATCAGAGCGTTTCACCCCGGTGAGGCGCTCTTTTAATATGCAGCAGGATCGAAAATCTCATGAAACCTGATCTATCCAGCCATCTCGTTCTGGGTGAACGGCCCGATGGGAGAACGCTGATAACCGCACGATGGGTGCTCGCCTGGCGCGATGGCGGCCACGCTCTGATCCCCGACGGCGAAATCGTCGTCGACCGAAACGAGGTGCTTTATGCCGGGCCGCGCTTCGAGGGGGACGTGGCGCGCCGTATCGATTTCGGTACGGCGCTGGTCAGCCCCGGCCTGATCGACCTCGACGCCCTGTCCGATCTCGATACCTACCTGCTCGTCCATGACAACCAGCCCGGTTGGGCCAAAGGGCGCATCTGGCCGCGTTCCTACGTGGAGAGCGGACCTTATGAGATGTATTCCGCCGAGGAGCTGGCGTTCCAGAAGCGGTTCGCTTTCGGCCTCCTGCTGTTGAACGGCATCACCACCGCCGCGCCCATCGCTTCACTCTACTATCGCCAATGGGCCGAGACCGTCGCGGAATTCGAGGCTGCGGCCGACGCGGCGGGCGATCTCGGGCTCAGGGTCTTTCTGAGCCCCGCCTATCGCTCCGGTGGGATGATCCTGGAGGGTCCAGGGCGTATCGAGCCGGCATTCGACGAGCCGCGGGGACTGCAAGGCCTTGCGGACGCGATCGATTTCATCGAGCGCAACCACGGCCGACATAACGGCCTTGTCAACGGAATGCTGGCGCCGGACCGTATCGAAACCTGCACATTGCACCTGTTGCAGCGCACCATGGCCGCGGCGCGCGATCTCGATTGCCGCGTCAGAATTCATATGGCGCAGGGCAATCTGGAACTCGAGACCATGCGCAGGCTGCATGGCGTTTCCGCGCCGCAATGGCTGGCGGATCATGGGCTCATGAGCGAAAGGCTGATCGCGCCGCATGGAACCTACGCCTCGCCACAGGATCTGCAGCTCTACGCGCAACACGGTGTTTCGATAGCCCATTCGCCGCTGGTTTCGGCGCGCATGGGCAGCATTCTCAATTCCTTCGCCGCCTGCCGCAGCCTCGGCATCAATATCGGCATGGCTACGGATACCGCGCCGCCCGACATGTTGATGAACCTGCTGGTCGGGTTGATCGCCTGCCGTATCGGCGAAAAGACTTCGGATGCGGTATTCTCGAAAGATCTGTTCGATGCCGCCACGCTCGGCGGCGCGAAAGCGCTGGGTCGCAGGGACCTCGGGCGGCTGGCCGCCGGCGCGAAAGCGGATATCGCCGTCTTCCGTCTCGACGATGTCCATATGACCCCGAGCGTCGATCCCGTCACTACGCTGGTCGTCGGCGGTTCCGGCAAGGTGACGCAGGCCGTCTTTGTCGACGGGCGGCTTTCCATGCTGGACGGCAAGGTTGCCGGCATCGACATGATTGCGGCGCGCGAGCAGGCGCAGCAACAATATGACGGCCTGATTGCCAAATATCCGGATCGCAGTTGGCGGCATCCGCCTGTCGGGAAAATCTTCTCGCCGAGCTATCCAGTATGGAAGATCCAGTAGGGACTCGCCTGGATCGAGCATTTTGTCGACATACATCATGATGCCGAATGGACAAATATTGTCTACAATCACGTTGACAACTTTTTGCCGATCGCCATACTATCCTCACATGACCTGGGAGGCAGGTCATGTCGTAAGGAGGAAAATCACACCCAACCCCTGTGCGCGCCCATCCGGCGCAAGCGTTTGAGAATACCGCAACCGGCGACGGATGCGGCGGTGCATGACAACAGACCTCCGAAAAAGGAGGCGCAAATTTCCAGAAGCGGAGCAAACTTATGATGAAGAAACTTGGCCTTGCGGCCACGATGCTGATGGGCCTGACCTTGTCCGGCCACGCCGAAACGCTGAAATGGGGAGCGGCGCGCGATATCTACTCGCTTGATCCCTATTCCTATGGCGACAGCTATACGCTGTCCTTTCTCAATCATGTCTATGAAGGATTGGTGCGCTACGACGCCAATCTGAAGATCGAACCGGCCCTTGCCGAATCTTGGGAAACTGTTTCCGACACAGTCTGGCGCTTTCACCTGCGTAAGGGTGTGAAATTCCACGATGGCGCGGAATTCACTGCCGACGACGTGCTCGCATCCCTGAAGCGCGTCAGCGATCCGGTTTCGCCGCTTCGCGGCAACCTGCCGGCCTACAAGTCCTCCAAGAAGGTGGACGACCATACGATCGATATCGAGCTGAGCGGGCCCTATCCGCTGCTTCTCAACGACCTCACCAACATCCACGTCTTCGATGCTGGCTGGCTGAAGACCAACAATTCGGAAAAGCCGACCGATGTCGGCGCGAAGATCGAAGGCTACGCCACCTATCACACCAACGGCACCGGTCCGTTCAAGCTGGAAAGCAGGGTGCCGGATTCCAAGACGGTCCTCGTGAAAAACCCGGACTGGTGGGACAAGACCTCCAAGTCCAACGTCGACCGCATCGAGTTCACGCCGATCACCTCGGCGGCGACGCGCGTCGCCGCGCTCCTGTCCGGCGAAGTCAACTTCACGGAAAACGCACTGTCGCAGGATCTGCCGCGGCTGCAGGCGCAGCCCGACCTGAAAGTCATGGAGCGCACCGATCTGCGTACCGTCATGGTCGGCTTCAACCGCAAGCCGGAACTCGCAAACGGTTCGGAGAACAAATTCAACGACCTGCGCGTGCGTCAGGCTTTTGCCCATGCGCTCGACCGGGATCTGATCCAGCAGCGCGTCATGCGCGGCAAGTCGCGCACGGCAGGCGCGGTGGTCGCGCCGGAAATTCCGGGTTACGCTCCCGAGCTGGACACGACGCTGGCATTCGATCCTGCCCTTTCGAAGAAGCTTCTGGCCGAGGCTGGCGCTTCGGACTATCCGTTCACGCTGGTCTGCACGACCGACGCCTATGTGAACGAGGAAGAGCTCTGCCAGGGGCTGGTGAACCTTTTGAGCCGCGCTGGCTTCAAACCGCAGCTCGACATTGCCCCCACCGCCGCACAGGCGCCGAAGCGTACGAGCGGCAAGTCCGACGTCTATCTGATCGGCTGGGCCACGGAACCGATGCTCGACAGCTATTCGATCCTTCTCCAGATGATTCAGACGAAAACGGCCAATGCCGGCGTCTTCAACTGGGGCGGCTGGAGCTATCCGGAGATCGACAAGCTGATCGTGCAGGCCTCGACCGAAATGGATCGCACCAAGCGCCTGGCGCTGCAAAGCAAGGCGCTGCAAATGGTGAAGGACGAGATCGTGATGCTGCCCTTGCACCAGCAGCCGATGGCCTGGGTCATGTCGAACAAGATCGACAAGATCGTGCAACTGCCGGACAACAAGCCGCGCCACTGGCTGACGCAGTTTGCCGAATAATCCAATCACGACGCTCCGGGGAGGTGGATTCCCGGAGCGTCCCGTGACCGAGGAATTCCTATGCTGGTTTTTATCATAAAACGCCTGGCAAACGCCGTCATGGTGATGTTGGCCGTCGCTTTGCTGGCCTTTCTGATTTTCCGGCTGGCGGGTGACCCCGTCGAGATGATGGCCAACGAGCAGATGACGCAGACCGACCGCGACAATCTGCGCGAACGTCTGGGCCTCAACGATGGCCTGATGACACAATATACCCGGTTCGTGGTCAACGCCGCGCAAGGCAATTTCGGCATTTCCTACCGCAATGGCCAGGACGTGCTGAGCCTGATCGCCGAACGCTTTCCAGCGACCCTGGAGCTGGTGCTGGTTGCCACGCTGATCTCCCTGCTGCTCGGCCTTCCCCTCGGCGTGCTGACGGCGATCAAGCGCGGCAAATGGTATACGGAGGGCCTGCAGTTCATCTCCATTGTCGGCGTCTCGCTGCCGAGCTTCGTCGTGGGCATCCTGCTGATCCTCGTCTTCTCGGTTACGTTCGGCTGGCTCCCGGCCTTCGGTCGCGGCGATGTCGTGCAGCTTGGCTGGTGGTCGACGGGGCTCCTGACGCCTTCGGGCCGCGCGGCGATCCTGCTGCCGTCCGTCGCGCTTTCGCTTTATCAGGTCACGCTGGTCATGCGTCTGGTGCGCGCTGAAATGCTGGAAGTGCTGCGATCGGATTACGTGAAGTTTGCCCGGGCGCGCGGCATTCCGCGCTGGCGCATCTATTTCCGCCACGCGCTGCGCAACTGCCTGATGCCGGTCGTGACCATGACCGCGATGAATGTCGGTTCGCTGATTGCCTTCGCGCTCATCACCGAAACCGTATTCCAGTGGCCGGGCATGGGCATGCTGTTCATCCAGGCCGTCACCTTCCTCGATATCCCGGTGATGGCGGCCTATCTCTGCATCATTTCCTTCATCTTCGTCGTGCTCAACACGCTGGTGGACATTGCCTATGCGGTAATCGATCCCCGCTTGCGTACAGCCCGCTGAAGTGCCCGTTGAACCGACTGTGGGGCCAAGACCGATGAGCATCCAGACCTCTCAAACTCCGCCCGTCACGCGTCCTTCGCTTTTCCAGCGTCTGCGCCAAAGCGATGTGTGGTGGTCGTTCACGCATAGCAAGACGGCGATGTTCAGCGCCGCGCTTCTGGCGATCCTGATCCTGACGGCACTGTTCGCACCGCTGATCGCACCGCAGAACCCCTATGACGGCGCAGCGCTCGACATGTGGAAGGCCGAACTGCCGCCGGTATGGGAGGAAGGTGGAGAATGGCCCTATCTTCTCGGCACCGATACGCAGGGCCGCGACATGCTGTCGGCCATTCTCTACGGTACGCGCATTTCCATCGTCATCGGCATCGCCTCGGTGGCGCTCTCCCTGCTGATCGGCATGAGCGCGGGGCTGATCGCCGGCTACTTCGGCGGGTTCATCGACAATCTGCTGATGCGCTTCGGCGACGTCACGCTGTCCATTCCGACCATCCTCGTCGCCATTCTGGTCTCGACGGTCGTGCGTCAGATGCTGCCCGTCAGCCTGCGAGAGGTCGGCGCGTCTGCAGTGCTCATCCTGGCCATCTCGCTATCCGCCTGGGTGCAATATGCGCGCACGGTGCGCGCGCAGGCCATCGTCGAAACCGGCAAGGACTACGTGTCGGCGGCGCGGCTGATCGGCGTGCCTGCCCGGCGCATCATGGCCAACCATATCCTGCCCAATACGCTGACGCCGATCATGGTGGCGGCGACGCTCAACTTCGGCATGGCGATCCTCACCGAAGCCACGCTTTCGTTCCTGGGCATCGGCATGCCGCCGAGCCAGCCGTCTCTGGGAACGCTGATCCGCATCGGCAACCAGTTCCTGTTTTCCGGATCCTGGTGGATCGTGCTCTTCCCCGTCATTCAGCTCTGCCTGCTGGTCGTGGCCGTCAACATGCTCGGCGACTGGCTGCGCGATGCTCTCAATCCGAAACTGAGGTAAGCCATATGAACGACCTTTTGCTCCGCAACGTCCGGCCCATGGCAGGCGAAACCTGCGATGTCCTGATCAGGGACGGAAAGATTGCCGGTTTCGGGCGTTTTGAAGCAGAGCCGGGCATGGCCGTGGAAGACGGCGGCAATGCTATCGTCGTCCCCGGCCTGATCGATGCGCATACCCATCTCGACAAGACGACCTGGGGCATGCCGTGGCATGTCAACAACCGCGCCGCGATCCTGCGCGAGCGCATCGATTTCGAACGCGAGCACCGTCTCGAGATCGGCATCGATCCGCATCGTCAGTCGATGCGCCATGCGATCGGTCTGGCGGCTCATGGCGCGACGCATATCCGCAGCCATGTCGACATCGACCCGGTTCACGGCCTGTCGCTGGTCGAGGGCGTCTGGCAAACGCGCGAAAAGCTCAGAGGCGTCATCGACATCGAAATCGTCGCGTTCCCGCAGTCGGGCCTGATGGTCATGCCCGGCACGAAGGAATTGCTCGACGAGGCGCTGCGTCAGGGCTGCGAAGTGCTGGGCGGCATCGATCCGTGCGGCATCGACCGCGATCCGAAGGGCCAGCTCGACATTCTGTTCGCGCTCGCCACCAAGCATGGCGTGCCGATCGACATTCACCTGCATGAGACGGGCGATCTCGGCGCCTTCACCATGGAGCTCATCTTCGAGCGCATCCGCTCCAACGGCATGGAAGGCAAGGTGGCGATCAGCCATGCCTTTGCGCTTGGCATAAACGATTATCTGCGCGTCGGCCAGCTGATCGAACAGCTCGCCATTCTGGATGTCGCCATCCTCACGACAGGTGCGCCTTCGGCCACGGTGCCGTCGATCAAGCGCCTGAAGGAAGCGGGCGTGCGCATCGGCGGCGGCTGCGACGGCATCCGTGACACCTGGGGCCCGTGGGGTCAGCCGGATATGCTCGACCGCGCCAGGGTCATCGGCATGAAGGACGGCGTGCGCTCGGATCACGATCTGGAACATGTGCTGCACATCGTCACGCAGGGCGGTGCGGATGTCATGCGCCTGGAAAATTACGGCCTCGAAGTCGGCTGCAATGCCGATCTCACCCTGCTGACCGGTGAAACGCTGGCGCATGCGGTGGTGGATGTCGCTCCGCGTCCGCTGGTCGTCAAGGGCGGCCGCGTCACAGCCCGTCAGGGCGTCGCCGTGGTGGAGATGCCGTAATGAGCGAAGCTTTCGATACTCTTCCGCTCGGCCGTCGTCCGGAAGGGCGCACACTGATCACCGCCAGCTGGGTGGTCGGACATAAGGACGGCAGCCATCGGCTTCTCCGCAACGGCGAAGTCGTTTTCGAAAACGGCGAGATTCTGTTCGTCGGGCACCGTTTCTCCGGGGAAGTGGCCCGCCGAATCGATTTCGGCAATGCCTTGATCAGCCCCGGCCTGATCGATCTCGATGCGCTATCGGATCTCGATACCACCATCCTCGGCATCGACAATCATCCCGGTTGGGCAAAGGGCCGCGTCTGGCCGCGCTCCTATGTCGAAGCCGGTCCTTATGAAATGTACACGCAGGAGGAGCTGGCCTTTCAGAAGCGGTTCGCTTTCGGCCAGCTGCTGTTGAACGGTATCACCACTGCCGCTCCCATTGCCTCGCTGTTTTACCGTGAATGGGGTGAAACGGTCGCCGAGTTCGATGCCGCTGCACAGGCCGCGGGCGAACTGGGTCTGCGTGTCTATCTCAGCCCCGCCTACCGCTCGGGCGGCATGGTGCTGGAAGCACCGGGCAAGATGGTGCCTGTCTTCGATGAGGAACGCGGCTTCCAGGGTCTGAACGACGCCATTGCCTATATCGAGCGCCAGAATGGCAGCCATGGCGATCTGGTGCGCGGCATGCTGGCGCCGGACCGTGTCGAGACCTCGACGATCAGGCTTTTGCAGCGCACCGATGCCGCCGCACGCGATCTCGGCTGCAAATTCCGGCTGCACATGGCACAGGGCGCGATGGAGGTGGACACGGTGCGGATGCTGCACGGCTCGACCGCGCCGGTCTGGCTTGCAAAGCACGGTCTGTTGAGCGACCGCCTCATCGCGCCGCATGCCACCAACGCCACGGAAGAGGATCTCGGTCTTTACGCGGCGAACGGCGTTTCCATCGTCCATTGTCCGCTGGTTTCGGGCCGTGGCGGCTCGATCCTCAACTCCTTCTCCGCCTGCATCAGGCGCGGGATCAATATTGCCATGGGGACGGATACGACGCCGGCCGACATGCTGATGAACCTGCTTGCGGGTCTTATCACGGGCCGCATCGCCGACGGCGCACCGGACCGCCTGCGATCTGCCGACCTGTTCGATGCGGCGACGACCGGCGGCGCCAAGGCACTGGGCCGTTCCGATCTCGGCCATCTGTCACCGGGGACCCGAGCAGATATCGCGGTCTTCCGCCTCGACGACAGAGTCATGGCTCCGTCCATCGATCCGATCACCACGATCGTCACCGGGGGGTCCGGCAAGATCACGCATGCGGTCTTCGTCGATGGCCGCGTCTCCATGCTGGATCGCCGGCTGGCCGGCTTCGACATGCAAGAGGCGCGCATTCGGGCGCAGGCCCAATATGACGGGCTGATCGCCAAATATCCCGAGCGGAGCTGGAACAATCCTCCGGTCGCCGCAATCTTCCCGCCCAGCTATCCGATAGAGGGGGACGCAAATGGGTGACATCCAGGAACCAGTCATTGAAGTTCGCAACCTGCGTGTGGATTTTCCGAGCCGTCGCGGCACGGTAACCGCGCTGTCGGATGTCAGCCTGTCGATCCGGCCGGGTGAGATTCTCGGCGTCGTCGGCGAATCCGGCGCGGGCAAGTCCATGACCGGGCTCGCCATTCAGGGCCTGCTCGAAGCGCCGGGCCATATCGCAGGCGGCGAGGTCTGGCTCGGCAAACGTCGCATCGATACGCTCGATGACCGCGCCATGGAAAAGATCCGCGGCCGCGAGATCGGTGCGATTTTCCAGGATCCGCTTACCTCGCTCAATCCGCTGTTCTCGGTTGGCGCACAGCTCGTCGAAACCATTCGCCGGCACCTCGGTTTCGGCAAGGCCGAAGCCCGCGCCCGCGCCGTGCAATTGCTGCGTGATGTCGGCATTCCTTCGCCGGAGGAGCGGGTCAATCAATATCCGCATCAGTTCTCGGGCGGCATGCGCCAGCGTGTCGTGATCGCGCTGGCGCTTGCAGCGTCGCCGAAACTCGTCATCGCCGACGAACCGACGACGGCGCTCGACGTCTCGATCCAGGCGCAGATCATCTCGCTCCTGCGCAAATTGTGCAAGGAGAAGCAGACCGCCGTCATGCTCGTCACGCACGACATGGGCGTGATCGCGGAAGCTGCCGATCGCATCGCAGTCATGTATGCCGGAAGGCTGATCGAGATCGGGGCTGTCGAACAGGTGCTGCACCAGCCGCGCCATCCCTATACGCAGGGTCTGATGGGTTCGATTCCGTCGCTCGGCGCGCGTGTCGAGAGGCTCAACCAGATCGACGGCTCCATGCCACGTCTGGACGCGATACCTGACGGCTGCGCCTTCAATCCGCGCTGCAAGATGGCGGGGCCGCGCTGCCGGCGCGAACGCCCGGAACTCATATTTGCCGGCCCGAGCGCAAGCGCCTGCTGGCTGAGCGCAGGAGGCACCGCATGACCAAACCGTTGCAAAAGACCCCGGCTTTAACCGTCGACCGGCTGGTCAAGACTTTCGACGTGTCCGCTCCCTGGCTCAACCGGGTAGTGGAGCGCAAGCCGCGGCAGTATCTGCAGGCCGTGAACGATATCAGCTTCACCGTTCCCGCCGGCGGCTGTCTCAGCATTGTCGGCGAGAGCGGATGCGGAAAATCCACCGTTGCGCGCCTTGTCACCGGCCTGCATCGTCCGACGAGCGGCGGGATACGCTTCGCGCCGGGCAAGAGCGGCGCGCCCCTCTCGGCGCAGATGATCTTTCAGGACCCTTACGCCTCGCTCAATCCGCGCTGGCGGGTGAAGAACATTATCGCCGAACCGCTGCGCGAACTGAAGCTGCGCAAGACCGCGGCCGAGGTGACGGAGCGCGTCGAAGAGCTTCTGGGCATTGTCGGGCTCTCGCCATCCGATGGCGAGAAGTTCCCGCACGAATTTTCAGGCGGGCAGCGCCAGCGTATCTCGATCGCCCGCGCGCTGGCGAGCGAGCCCGAATTTCTGGTCTGCGACGAGCCGACCTCGGCGCTCGACGTGTCGGTGCAGGCGCAGGTCCTGAACCTGATGCGCCGTCTGCAGGACGAGTTGGGGCTTACCTATCTCTTCATCAGCCATGACTTGAGCGTCGTTCGTCAAATGTCGGACCGCATCGCGGTGATGTATCTGGGCCGTATCGTGGAGGAAGGCGACACGGAAGAGCTGTTCGCGCAGCCGCGCCATCCCTACACGCGGCTGCTGCTGCAGACGATTCCGAACATCGAGGCACCGAACCGCAACCGCGAGCCCGCCAGCGGCGAAGTGCCGAGCCCGCTGAAGCCGCCTTCCGGCTGCGCCTTCCACCCGCGTTGCCCGGTCGCCACGGCGCGCTGCTCCAAGGAAGTGCCTGAGGTGCGGGTCCTGCAGAACGGTACCCGGGTAGCCTGTCATCTGGCCGAGGACGTGATAGCGGAACGTTTACCTGAAGCGGGATGAGGAAAAGTATGTGCGGTTTTCCGCCCGCATCCCGCGTCTCAACATCTTGGAATAGATCACGATGCGGGCTTTCCGCCGTTTCAAGCCAGTGCTGCGCGAAGATCGTGCGAAAAGTCGCGTATCTCGCTCAAGTCGAGCTCGGACTCCACATGTTCCAGATGATGCGACATGAGATGTACGGCTCTTTGGGCTTCTTTCGCCGCAATCGCCTTGACGATGTCGGCATGCTCGTCCGGACCGCAATTGAAGCGCGTGGTGTTCCGGTAAACGGCCGTAATCAGCGAACTGCGGGCGATAAGGTCGCGCATTGTCGTAAACAGGAAATCCGACCCGGTCAGTTCGGCCAGCAAAAGATGGAAGCCGCCGGAAAGCTTGATGATATCCGTAGTGCTGTCCTCGGCATTGGCGATCCGCTCATTCTTGACATGATCGCGGAGCCGCTTCACGCCATCCTTCGACATCGAACTGCAGAGACGCTCCACGACGCATCGCTCCACCGCCTGGCGAACGAAAAACACGTCGCGAGCCTCTTCCACGGATGGCTTGCAAACAAAAGCACCGCGATTGGGAATGATCGTTACGAGCCCGTCGCGTGCGAGAACGGTCAGCGCCTGACGAACACGTGCGCGACTGACGTGAAAAATCGAGGCGAGCTGTTCTTCTTTGAGTTGCACGCCAGGACGCAATCGCCGTTCAGCGATGGAAAGCCATACCCTTTCGACAATCTGCTCGACCGACATCGCGGCTTGTTCGCGCATACCCTGTTCTCCTTGCTGAAACAGACAATCGCCAAGCGCGTAAAAAAGTCAACTCGCGGATTCAAATGGCTTGCAATATTGTCTACAATATGAAAGCTTATTGTAGATTATAAGACCTACATTTTGGAACCGCGATGGAATTCGACTTTGAAGAAATTGAGCCGCAAAGCCGCTATCGGCTGCTGACGAATTTCATCGGCCCGCGCCCGATCGCGCTCGTGACGACCCGCTCCGAGAGCGGGCATAGCAACGCTGCGCCGATGAGTTTCTTCAACGTGTTTTCACATGATCCGGCCATCGTCGTCCTGGGTATCCAGCCGCGTTTGACCGGCGAGCCAAAGGACACGATGGTCAATATTCGCCGTTCCGGTGAATTTGCCATCAGCATGGTCGACATGGCGTTGTCTCAACAGATGTTGATCTGCGGCCTTGGCTTCGACAGCGAGGTCGACGAGCTGGAAATGGCCGGATTGAAAGCCGCCCGGTGCCGCAAGATCGATGTTGCCTATGCCGAGGAGGCGCCGTGCATCTTCGAATGCCGGGTCGAGCGCCTGATCGACTATCCGCGCCGCACGCTGGTGCTGGGCGAGGTAGTGCACATGCATGTGCGCCGCGATTGCCTCGACGCCGAAGGTCATTATGTGGACCCGGAACGTTACCAGCCCATCGCCCGGCTTCATGCCGACAATTACATCACGTCAGACCGCCAGTTCGTTTTGAAGGCCCCGCCGATCGCCGATTTCGTCAAGCCGACGAAATAGGCATCAACGGGAGGCAACCGAGAATTTCATCATGCATATTCATCTCATCAATCCCAATTCCACAGCCTCCATGACTGCGCAAGCACTCGAAAGCGCCTTGCTGGTCAAACATGCCCACACTCACGTCTCCGCCTCCAATCCGACCGATACGCCGGCCAGTATCGAAGGTGGTGCAGACGAAGCCATGTCAGTTCCGGGAATGCTGGCGGAGATCCGTCAGGGCGAGGCGCAGGGCGTCGACGCCTATGTCATAGCCTGTTTCGACGACCCGGGACTGCACGCGGCCCGCGAAGTCGCCAAAGGCCCCGTGATCGGCATTTGCCAGGCCGCGGTACAGGTGGCCATGACGATCAGCCGTCGCTTCTCCGTCATAACGACGCTTCCGCGCTCGGTTCCGATCATCGAGGATCTGGTAAGCGATTACGGCGCCGAGCGTCATTGCCGGAAAGTACGTGCTATCGATCTTCCGGTCCTCGCCCTCGAGGAAGATCCGCAAAGAGCCGAGCGGCTATTGCTCAAGGAAATCGAGATTGCCAAGGCCGAGGATGGTGCCGAAGCGATCGTCCTTGGCTGCGCGGGAATGTCATCCTTATGTGACCGCCTCCAGAAGGCGACAGGAGTGCCGGTGATCGATGGCGTGACTGCTGCTGTAAAGATGGCCGAAGCGCTGCTTGGCGCAGGATACGCGACCTCCAAGGTCAACACTTACGCCTATCCGCGGATCAAAGCCGCGGCCGGTCACAAGGTTTGTGCTTAGAGAACAGCACCATTGCTGACACTATTTTGAGGTGATTGACGTTCGCCTTGGCTTGCTTAGCCGGGATCGGCCAACGGCGACACAGCCGGTCCATTCAGAACGGTGCCGTCAACGGCGAAGTGGGAGCCGTGGCAGGGGCAGTCCCAGCAGCGCTCGAGGGAATTCCAGTGCACGTGGCAGCCCACATGCGTGCATGACGCTGAGCGCCGGTAAAGCGTGCCATCGTCATCTCGGAAGGCGGCAACCTTGGTCAAGCCTTCGCGGACAATGGCCCCTTCCCCCGGCCGCAATGCGTCGATGGATTCGATTTCGCCCGGCGCGACATATTCGGAGAAGTTCTTGATTGCCGTCGAATTCTCCGACAGGTAGTCGCCAATCGCCCTTAGGGTCTTCCGCGATGGCTCGTAAAGCCCCCGCCACCCGCTGTCGCCGTCGAGAACGAGGGCACGGATCAACAGCGAGGCTGCAACGCCATGGGTCATTCCCTCGCCGGAATCTCCGGTAACCACGAAGACCCGCTCGTTACCCGGATTGCGGCCGATGAAGCCCGCATAGTCGATGGTCTCCATCACCTGGCCGGACCATCGATGGGTCACGACGCCAAGATTCGGAACCAAGCGCTTCGTCCAGTCTGCCAGGGCTGAGAAGCGCTCTTCCCCGTCGTCGGCCGCGCCCGTCTTGTGGTCTTCGCCACCGACCACGAGAAAATCCGTTTCGTTGTCGCCGCGCTGCAGGCGCACGTAATGGTATGGATCTTCGGTATCCCAATAAAGCCCGTCCGGGATCAGCCCGCGGCCGATTTCGAAGGACATCGCATAGGTTCGATAGGGCGCCTGCTTGGTATGGAGAGCGACACGGTCGTTGATCGGTGAATTGGTCGCCACGACGGCCCACATTGCGGCAACCTCGAAGCCGGCGTCCGTAGCAACGCGGACACCGTCTTTGGTTTCCTCAACCTCTTCGACCACCGTCTCGCTATAAAGCATGCCGCCGCGGGCGCGTATCCCAGCGGCCAGTCCGCGCAGATACTTAAGGGGGTGGAATGTCGCCTGACGGGAATAGCGGAGCGCGGGTGTAGCGGAAAAACCCGCAAACGGAACGCCGGTGATCCTTTCGGCGTCGACACCGATCTGCCGCGCCGCATCGAGTTCGCGGTCGAGGGTCGCCTCCTGATCTCCGGTTGACGGAAACAGGAACCCGTCCACGCGCCGGAAGTCGCATGCGACAGCTTCTGTCTCCTGGATCGCTTCGATGCGGTCAATTGCGGCAGATTGGCTTTCATGGAAAAGGCGAGCCATTTCCCGCCCCCGCAGGTCGATGAGTTTGGAAAAATAGTCGTCACATATGGAAGTCAGGTGCGCGGTCGTGCGAGCGGTCATACCGCCACCGATCCGGCCGCGGTCGATGACGGCCACTTTCAGCCCCGCAAGGGCGAGCTCATAGGCCACCGAAAGGCCGGCAATACCGGAACCGACGACAACAACGTCGACGTGATCATCTTGCCGGAGCGAGGCGGCATCAGGCGCGACTTTGATCGCGGCCCATAGGGAAACGGTTCTTTCATCGTGCGCGGTCATCGAGGTTATCTCCAACGGCACTCAATAAAGAACAACGGAAACACAAAGTTCCCCCGGACCTTGCCGCCGGGCTCCGCGGAGGCTGCGGCTGCCCACTGGGCCGCACGACGATAGGCGCGCTTTTGCGGGCCTATGAATCGGTTTGGTTGCCGAGCCTGCCTTCATCTTTACTTGCGATCATCGACGATCGGGGTGCTGTCGCTGATTGCGGATGTACTCGAGGAAAGCCCGCATGGCCGCGCTCGTATGTCGCCGGCTCGGATAATACAGATACCAACTCGGCAGTTTCTGCTTCCAGTCGCAGAGCAACTCGACAAGCCTGCCTTGTTCGACATCATCGCGGACATAATCCTCGAACAGGTGAGCGATTCCCGATCCCGCAAGCGCGGCCTGGAGCTCTTGATGCGCCGAGCTCAATGTCAACCGACCTTTCGGGGTGATTTCCACTTCGTCGCCGTCACGCGCAAATTTCCACGTCACCATGGTTCCGCCGGGGAAGCGGCGACGAATACAGTCGTGCTGTAGGAGATCGCGCGGTGAGTGGGGTCGACCGCGCTTGCGAAGATAATCAGGCGAGGCCACGATCGCATATCGCAAGGCCGGGCCGAGGGGCATGGCGATCATGTCCTGGGCGAGCTGGTTCCCGAAGCGCACCCCAGCGTCGAAACCTTGTTCCACGATATCGATGATCGCAGCATCGCTGACGATCTCGACGTTGACGTCGGGATAAATTTTCATGAACTCAAAGGTCAGAGGGCACAGAACGTGGTCGGCGGCCGGCCCCGGTGCGTTGATCCGCACGGTGCCGGATGGACGCTCGCGAAGCTGATTGAGATCGTCGACCGCTGTTCTGATTTCGTAAAGAGCGGGCCTTAACCGCTCGAGAAGCTGCTCGCCCGCTTCAGTAGGCGCGACGCTACGTGTCGTTCGGTTCAGCAGCCGTATCCCCAGCGCTTCTTCGAGCACGCTGATCGATTGACTGATGGCGGACGACGAAACACCCCTGCCAAGCGCGGCGGCTCTAAAGCCACCACAGCGCACGACGTCCTCGAAGATCTCCAAGCTGTCAAGCCGTAGTGGTCGCATTGCAAAGCCCTGCTTAATAAGCTGATCGGTTTTGATTAGCTTATCCGCACGCCCGACCTGTGTCATCCCTAGCTAGAGGACAAGTCGACAGACGGCTCCAGGATTAGCCGCGGCCGTTACCGCCGACGCCGAAATCAGATGCGGCACCCCAATCAGCTATTTTGACGGGATCAAAGGTATGAGTGAAATTACTCTGAATCGTAGGAAGATCATGCTGACAGCCGCGTCGGCCGTCACGGGAATGATCTTGCCGGCCGGCATGGCCTCTGGGCAGGCTGCTTCCCCCGCGTCGCTTCCAGCTCAAGGTGGAAATGCCGGCTATTACCGCTTTCGCGTCGGCGACATCTCGGCGACCGTGCTGAGCGACGGGCTGCTCGGCGGCCCTCCGCGAATATACGCCAGCAATGCGCCGGAGGCAGAGTTGCAGGACGTACTGAGGCGCGCCTTCCTGCCGACCGACCGGCTGACGCTGAATCTGAACACGCTTCTTATCGAGACGAATGGCAAGCGGGTCCTTCTCGAAGCAGGAGCCGGACAGACCATGGGTCCGCAAGGCGGTCGCCTCTTCGAGAACCTGGCCGCCATTGGTCTACGGCCCGAGGACATAGACGTCGTGGTGATCTCGCACACGCACCCGGATCATGTCGGCAACCTTCGAACAGCGGAGGGCGGCAAGGCGTTTCCGCGGGCTGCCGTCTTTGCGCCTCGTGCCGACTGGGACTTCTTCGTCCGCAACGATCCGGACCTTTCCTACATGCCGGTGCCCGAGGATTTCCGCCGCAATTTCGCAGCGGCTATCAAGCGGAGCGTTGAACCCGTCACCAACGGGATTGAGTTGTACGAAGCCGGCGCGGAGATCGTCACTGGGCTGACCACGCTTCCAGCATTCGGCCACACCCCCGGCATGGCGAACTTCCTTGTTCAATCCGGGAACGATCAGCTCCTGCTGACGGCCGATCTCGCCTACCACCCGATCGTCAATGTCGACCGGCCCTGGTTGCCCGGGCCAGATCGCGACAAGGACACCGCACTCGCATCCCGCCGCCGCATCTTCGACAGGGCGGCGGCAGACCGGCTCCTCGTCCTCGGCTTCCACTATCCGTTCCCGGGCCTTGGCCGAATGCTCAAGACGGACGCCGGCTATGCCTGGGTTCCCGCCGGTTGGCAGTTCTAATCCAGTGAGTACCGGGGCCGGCCGCCCTATCGGCGCTGGGTAGCCCTCAAACACCAAAAGGCCCGCTGCTGCGGGCCTTTTGGTGTGTATGTGTATGTATGTGTTTGGTTGCGGGGGCAGGATTTGAACCTGCGGCCTTCAGGTTATGAGCCTGACGAGCTACCGGGCTGCTCCACCCCGCGTTATCCGAGTTTTGCGAAGCAAAATCTTGTCCGAGTTTTG
>Ga0209281_1000787_pt1 | contig 30044 bp, 23 predicted proteins | sample MedtruBG_FD_187514 | JGI IMG/M metagenome (GOLD analysis project Ga0209281, IMG submission 187514) | Root nodule microbial communities of legume samples collected from California, USA - Medicago truncatula BG (SPAdes) (version 2) | ecosystem: Host-associated > Plants > Roots > Nodule | place... | reverse complement strand
TTTTCATGAACATTAAACCACTTGGTGAAAGAGTAGTAATTAAAAAATTAGAGGCAGAAGAAAAGACTAAAAGTGGAATAGTCTTAACTGGTACTGCAAAGGAAAGACCACAAGAAGCAGAAGTGGTAGCAGTAGGACCTGGAGCTATTGTAGATGGCAAAAGAATAGCTATGGAAGTCAAAGTTGGAGATAAGGTTTTATATTCTAAGTATGCTGGCACAGAAGTAAAAGTAGAGGGTGAAGAATATACTATTTTAAAACAAGAAGATATATTAGCTATAGTTGAATAATAAATTTAATTTGTATTATAAATATTATTATTAAATTAAGAATAAAAATTAGATAAATAATTAAAAATGTATAAGAAGGAGCGTGTTATATAAATGGCTAAGATGTTAAAATTCGGAGAAGATGCAAGAAGATCTATGCAAATAGGTGTGGATAAACTAGCAGATACAGTTAAGGTTACTTTAGGACCTAAAGGAAGAAATGTAGTATTAGATAAAAAATTTGGAGCACCATTAATAACAAATGATGGAGTTTCAATTGCAAGAGAAATAGAGTTAGAGGATCCATATGAAAATATGGGAGCTCAATTAGTTAAAGAAGTTGCAACAAAGACTAATGATGTAGCTGGAGATGGAACTACAACAGCAACATTACTTGCTCAAGCAATAATTAGAGAAGGATTAAAGAATGTTACAGCTGGAACTAATCCTATTTTAATCAGAACTGGTATTAGAATGGCTGTAGATAAAGCTGTTGAGGAAATCAAAAAGATTTCTAAACAAATAGATGGAAAAGAAGATATCGCTAGAGTTGCTGCAATTTCAGCTGGGGATGAAGAAGTTGGTCAATTAATTGCAGATGCTATGGAAAAGGTAGGAAATGAAGGCGTTATTACTATAGAAGAATCAAAATCAATGGGAACTGAATTAGATGTAGTTGAAGGAATGCAATTTGACAGAGGATATGTATCACCTTACATGGCTACAGATACTGAAAAAATGGAAGCTAACTTAGACAATCCATATATATTAATAACAGATAAGAAGATTACAAACATTCAAGAGATTTTACCAATACTTGAACAAATAGTTCAATCAGGTAAGAAGTTATTAATCATTGCAGAAGATATTGAAGGCGAAGCAATGGCTACATTAGTAGTTAATAAATTAAGAGGGACATTTACTTGTGTAGCTGTAAAAGCACCAGGCTTTGGAGATAGAAGAAAAGAAATGTTACAAGATATTGCAATATTAACTGGTGGAACTGTTATAGCTGAAGAATTAGGAAGAGACTTAAAAGAAGTTACTCTTGATATGTTAGGTACAGCTGACAGCGTTAAAGTAAGTAAAGAAAATACTGTTTTAGTTAATGGTAAAGGTGATTCTAATGGAATAAAAGAAAGAATCAATCAAATTAAATCTCAAATTGAAGAAACAACTTCAGAATTTGATAAAGAAAAATTACAAGAAAGATTAGCAAAATTAGCTGGTGGAGTTGCAGTAATCAAAGTTGGTGCAGCAACTGAAACTGAACTTAAGGAAAAGAAACTTAGAATTGAAGATGCTTTAAATGCAACAAAAGCAGCTGTTGAAGAAGGAATAGTAGCTGGTGGTGGAACAGCTTATGTTAATGTAATTAATGAAGTTGCAAAATTAACTTCAGATGTTCCAGATACTCAAGTTGGAATAAACATAATCGTTAAATCATTAGAAGAACCAGTAAGACAAATCGCTGCTAATGCGGGTGTTGAGGGTTCAGTAATAATTGAAACAGTTAAAAATAGTGAATCGGGTATTGGATATGATGCATTACATGGAGAATATATCAATATGATAAAAGGTGGAATAGTTGACCCAACTAAGGTTACTAGATCGGCTCTTCAAAATGCAGCGTCAGTGGCGTCAACATTCTTAACAACAGAAGCAGCAGTAGCTGATATTCCTGCAAAGGAACCAGCAATGCCAGGTGGTCCAGGAATGGGAATGGACGGAATGTACTAAGACAAATAAATTTATAAAATATTAATACTTAAGTTAATTATGAGGGCAAGCATTTGTTATAAGTGCTTGTCCTTTTCATTTTTACTTTTTCTTAAAATTTATTATAAATTATATCTGTTAAATATGTATAAGAAATCATGAGATAGGAATAATTTAGATAATAAAAAGATATGAGGGAGATGATAAGTTATGGATTATTTGAGTATTAAAATCGAAAATAAAATTAGAAATACTTATAGTAAAGGTACTTTGAATAATAGAAAAGGAGGCTTTACTTTAATTGAGATAATAGCGGTAATAGCAATCATAGGAATTTTAGCTGCCGTAATTTTGCCTAATGTAAATGGATATATAAAAGAAGCTAAAAAAGTTAAAGTGGTTGATCAATCTAGAAAAGTTATAATGGCAGTTGAATCATATGATTTAAGGCATGAATCTTCTTTGAATGAAAATATGATTGTAAATGATGCTATAAGTAATAAAGGTGTGGAGAAATATCTAGATGGGGTTAAATTAGATAATTTAAATACTAAAAGCACAAGTTTAAAAAACTGTTATGAAATAATAAATGGTGCAGAATTTGATTTTTTAGAAGATACAGATATTTTAAATCCAGTAACAATAATGATAGAGAATAAGAAGTGATTAGGTGAAATAAAGTGTCGAATAAAATTATGTAGTGCAAAATGATGAAAGTAAATCAAACTCAAATCACAATATAAATTTCAATTTGCAATTTTAAATTCAAATTTATTGACTTTAGATTATACATACATTATAATAGTTTTAATTCAAAACATAGCACATTTAAAAACTTGTATATACCTTGAATATGGCAAGGAGTATCTACCGGAAGCCGTAAATTTCCGACTATGAGTGATATTAGTATACGCTAAATTTATATTTTTATTAGCATATTAACGTCACTTAGAGGGTTAATGTGCTTTTTTTGTACATAAAAATAGTATAAAATATGCAATAAAAAAATCGTAAAAATTAAAAAATGAAATAAATAATTCAAAAACCGAGGAGGACTTATAATGGCAAAAATAATTAAGACTGCATATACTTTTGATGATGTATTACTAGTACCTAATAAATCAGAGATATTACCAAGGGAAGTTAGTACAAAAACGCAATTAACTAAAAAAATAAAACTAAATATTCCTTTAATGAGTGCTGGAATGGATACTGTAACTGAGTCGAAAATGGCTATTGCTATGGCAAGAGAAGGCGGAATCGGAATTATACATAAAAATATGACTATTGAAGAACAAGCAAAAGAAGTTGATAGAGTTAAGAGACAAGAAAACGGCGTTATTACCGATCCTATATTTTTATCACAAGATCATCTTATTCAAGATGCAGAAAACTTAATGGCACAATATAGAATATCAGGTGTTCCTATTACAACTAAAGAAGGAAAGTTAATAGGGATAATTACAAATAGAGATATAATTTTTGAAACAGATTTCCAAAGAAAAATTTCAGAAGTAATGACAAAGGATAATTTAATAACTTCGTCAGAAAGTACTACGGTTGAAGAAGCTAAAGAAATCTTAAAGAAACATAAAATTGAGAAATTACCTTTAGTTGATAAGGATGGATATTTAAAGGGTTTAATCACAATGAAAGATATTGAAAAAGTGAGAAAGTTCCCAAATGCAGCTAAAGATGATAAAGGCAGATTATTATGTGGAGCAGCAGTAGGTGTCACTGGAAACATGATAGAAAGAGTTGAAGCATTAGTTAAAGCTCAAGTGGATGTTATTACGCTAGATACAGCACATGGACATTCAAAAGGAGTTTTAGATGCAGTTACAGAAATAAAGAAAGCATTTCCTGAATTGCAAGTTATAGCTGGAAATATTGCTACAGCTGAAGCTACAGAAGACTTAATAAAAGCTGGAGCAGATTGTGTTAAAGTTGGAATTGGTCCAGGCTCAATTTGTACTACTAGAATAGTAGCAGGAGTTGGAGTTCCTCAATTAACAGCTGTTATGGATTGTGCAGAAGTTGGTAAAAAATATGGAATCCCTGTAATTGCAGATGGAGGACTTAAATATTCAGGAGATATAGTAAAAGCATTAGCAGCTGGAGCGTCTGTTGCAATGATGGGATCATTATTTGCAGGATGCGAAGAAGCACCAGGGGAAATGGAAATATATCAAGGAAGAAGTTATAAGGTTTATAGAGGAATGGGTTCATTAGCTGCGATGGAATGTGGATCTAAGGATAGATATTTCCAAGAAGGGAATAAGAAATTAGTTCCAGAAGGTGTTGAAGGAAGAGTAGCATATAAAGGGTTTGTTTCAGATACAATATTCCAAATAATGGGTGGAATTAAATCAGGACTTGGATATTTAGGATCAAAAGATTTCAACATACTATATGAAACAGCTAATTTTGTAGTTCAAACAGCTTCAGGACAAAGAGAAAGTCATCCACATGATATTAACATTACAAAGGAAGCGCCTAACTATAGTGTAGGACAATAGTAAAAATGCACAGTTCAAAGTCATAAGATTTCTAATAATTTGAACTGTGCATTAATTAATTATTTGAGGTAATTAGTTAAATTTTAATTATTTATAAATTTTCAGCTGAAAAGTGTCTGAATTTATTGATAAAAAGTTTTATTTAGTTGATAATAGATAATATAAGAACGATTTAGGAGGAGAATATGAAAAGAGATTTAGTTTTAGTTGTTGACTTTGGTGGACAGTATAATCAATTAATAGCAAGAAGAGTAAGGGAATGTGGTGTATATTGTGAGATTATTCCATATGACTATACTATAGAAGAAATAAAAGCTAAAAATCCAAAGGGTATAATATTTACTGGTGGACAAAATAGTGTTTACGGAGAAGATTCTCCAACTATAGATAAAAAAGTATTTGATTTAGGAGTACCTATACTTGGAATATGCTATGGAGATCAATTAATGGCTCATATTCTAGGTGGAAAAGTTACAACAGCACCAGTAAGAGAATATGGTAAGACAAATATAACTTTAGATAAATCATCTAAATTATTTGATGGAATTGAAACTGATGGAATTGCTTTAATGAGTCATACTGATTCTATACAAGAAGTACCAAAAGGATTCAAAGTAACAGCACATACAGAAGTTTGTCCTATTGCAGCTATGGAAAATGAAGAACAAAAACTTTATGGAGTTCAGTTCCATCCGGAAGTTGAACATACAGAATTTGGCCAAAAGATGTTACAAAATTTTGTACATAATATTTGTGCTTTAAGCAGTAGTTGGACTATGGCATCTTTCGCAGAAGAAAAAATAAAAGAAATTAAAGAATTAATTGGAGATAAAAAGGTATTATGTGCATTATCTGGTGGTGTTGATTCATCAGTTGCAGCAATGATTGTACATAAAGCTATTGGTCATAACTTAACTTGTATATTTGTTGATCATGGTTTACTTAGAAAAGATGAAGGAGATACTGTTGAAAGAGTCTTCAAGAAAGAATTTGATATGAACATTAAGAGAGTTAATGTTGCAGATAGATTCCTTGCAAAACTTGCAGGTGTATCAGATCCAGAAACTAAGAGAAAAATCATTGGTGAAGAATTTATAAGAGTTTTTGAAGAAGAAGCTAAAAAGGTTGGAGAAATTGATTACCTTGTTCAAGGAACAATTTATCCAGATATCGTTGAAAGTGGAACAAAAACTTCAGCTACAATAAAATCACACCATAACGTTGGTGGACTTCCAGAAGACATGCAATTCTCATTAATAGAACCTCTTAGAGAATTGTTTAAAGACGAAGTTAGAGCCGTGGGAGAAGAACTTGGAATCCCTCATAAATTAGTATGGAGACAACCATTCCCAGGTCCAGGTTTAGCTATAAGAGTATTAGGTGAAATAACAGAAGAAAAGCTTGAAATAGTAAGAGAAGCTGATGCAATCTTTAGAGATGAAGTTGCAAATGCTAATCTTGATGAAACTATATGGCAATACTTCGCATGTTTACCTAACATAAAATCAGTTGGAGTTATGGGAGATGAAAGAACATACTGCCATACAATAGCATTAAGAGCAGTAACTTCAAGTGATGCAATGACTTCAGAGTGGGCAAGAATTCCTTATGAATTATTAGACTTAGTAAGCAGAAGAATTGTTAATGAAGTTAAGGGCGTAAATAGAATTGTTTATGATATAACAAGTAAACCACCAGCTACTATTGAGTGGGAGTAAAACCAGTAGCTTTCAATGAAACAAATGATCATAAGCATCTGACAAAAATATTTGGGGGCTAACTCTTTTTTTGTAGGTGACTCATTAATTAAAAATTGATAGAGGAGAAAATGAAAAATGGAGAATAAAAAATTTCATTTATCAAGCATGATTTTGTTGGGGATTAACGGAATCATAGGCTCGGGTATATTCCTGATGCCTGGTGACGCATATAAACTTTTTGGAGCACAGAGTATATGGATCTATCTATTGGATACATTGCTTGTATTATCATTAGCGCTTTGCATGGCTGAAGTCAGTGGTATGTTTGATAAATCTGGTGGTGACTACATTTATGCAAGAGAAGCTTATGGCGAGTTTATTGGTTTTGAAGTGGGTGTTATGAAATGGGCTATCAGTATTATCGGATGGGCTGTAATGGCGGTTGGATTTGCCACTGCATTGGGTAGATTTATCCCAGGAGCAGCAGAGGGCACATTAAAGAATGTTATAGCTGTATCAATTTTAGTAGGCCTTGGAATCATGAATTTATTTGGAATTGAAGTCGCAAAAGTATTCAATAACATTATAACAGTTGGAAAACTTGTTCCAATGGTATTATTTATCGTTATAGGTATACTTTTTATGAAGGGTGGCAACTTTGTACAGGTGCAACCTGTGGAGATGAAAAACCTTGGGGAAATTGTAGTTTTGGTATTTTACGCATTTACAGGATTTGAATCTGTTGCTGTGGCTGCTGCAGATATGCACAATCCTAAGAAAAACATGCCTATTACAATTATATGTTCCATCTTGATTTCATCTGTTATATACGTGTTGGTTCAGACGGTTGCAGTTGGAAATTTAGGTCCTGGATTGTCAGGAAGTGCGACTCCGGTTGCAGATGCTGCAGGTCAATTTCTTGGAAACTTTGGTGTTATGGCAATTTCTATAGGAACATTGGTCTCAATTGGAGGTATTAACGTAGCAACTGCCTTCAGTGCTCCAAGAAGTGGCATGGCTTTGGCTGAAGGTGGAATATTACCACTTGTAGTTGCAAAAAAGAACAGATTTAACCAGCCATATGTGGCAATTATTTTAACTGTGCTGATTGCAATACCTCTTGTAGTTTCAGGAAGTTTTGTACAGCTGGCAGTAATGAGTGTTATTTCAAAGTTCGGACAGTATATACCGACATCATTATCTATGATTGTATTCCGTCTTAGAAAGAAGGAATCCACATTCAGAGCTCCTTTTGGATTCTTTCTTCCAGTAGTTGCTGTGAGCTTCAGTTTATGGATGATTGGTAACGCATGGGTCAATGATATCGGCAAACCAATCGCTCAGAACAGGGTAATCGTGGGTCTAGGTGGATTCGCAGTAGGTGTACCACTGTATTTTTTCTCAAAATACATGGCTAAAAGAAGAAATGAAGCTTTAGCAGATGAGATTGAAAAAAATATTTAAACAAAATAGTGATTATGGATATCAGATAAATTCTGAACATTCATAGAGAGTAACAACAGCGTTATTTGGATATTTGCATGGTGCAATAATGTTTTCAGCAGTAGGTTTCGAAAAAACAGTGTTTGTTTAGAGGAAATTAAATAAAAAATTTAGCAGCTTAAATATTATCTAAGAAAGGGTAATATTTAAGCTTATTTTTATGTACATGAAAATATAAAAATTAAATAATATTTTTGAATTAAGATGTAATGCAAGAAAAATAAAAGCTGAATATCTAGGCAAATGTAAAAGATGCATAACTTGAATTTTGCACAATTACCTATATTTTAGTCTGATCAATAACAAATATAACGAATCAGCATAATATAATACTAGGTAATTACTGAAATTTATAAGACTTTATAAAAAAAGCATTTTTTACAAAGGAGAGAAGAACATGGATAACAAAAAGGATAGAAGAGATTATATTGATTATGATGAAGAAGAGTTTGCTGGTATGAATAGAGAAAAATGTTCATATGAAGACGAGAGGGAATATGATAATAGGGAACGTGACTGTTTTGCTGAAGCTCTAGAAGAGGCTTTTAATGAAGGTTATAAAAAAGGCTATTGTAAAGGATATGAGGAAGGTTACGAAAAAGGATATTGTGAAGGCTATAAAGAAGGTGTCAAAGACGGACTTGAGAAGGCAAAAGAAGAAATTTTAGAATTTATTAAGAGAAAAAGATGTTGCTGCAAACGTCGTAAATTCAAATGTTGTTAAATTAATAGAATGCATGTAAAAAAATAAAATAATTTGAAAATGAGGATTATAGAAATATAATCCTCATTTTAAATTAATAATTAGAAAAAACAAAGAATAATCATTTATTTTGTAGCAAATAATAAAAAATACAAACATAAGTCAAGATTTATATAAATTGTGATATAATAAAAAAAGAAAAAAATATTCTTATTGTATATGGAGGTAGAATAGAAAATGAATAAAGGGATATCATTAGATTTATCAAAAGTTGCACCTTATTTAGCTATGACTGAAATCGACTATATGGAAGATATGGTTAAAAGTGCTCATGATAAATTACACAATGGAACAGGGGCAGGAAATGACTTTTTAGGTTGGATTGACCTACCAGTGAATTACGATAAAGATGAATTTGCAAGAATCAAAAAATCAGCAGAAAAAATCAAATCAGATTCAGATGTTTTAATAGTTATTGGAATTGGTGGATCATATCTTGGTGCTAGAGCAGCAATTGAAATGCTAACAAATAACTTTCATAATGCATTAGACAATGATAAGAGAAAAGCTCCTAAAATATTTTATGTAGGTAATAATATTAGTTCTACATACATGACTGAACTTTTACAAGCAATTGAAGGAAAAGATGTAAGTTTAAATATAATTTCAAAATCAGGTACTACTACAGAACCTGCAATAGCATTTAGAATTTTAAGAACTTATGTAGAAAAGAAATACGGAGTAGAAGAAGCTAGAAAGAGAATCTATGCAACAACTGATAAAGCTAAAGGTGCTTTAAAGACATTGGCTGATGCAGAAGGATATGAAAGCTTTGTAGTTCCAGATGATATTGGAGGAAGATTCTCTGTATTAACAGCAGTTGGATTATTACCAATAGCTGCAGCAGGAATTGACATAGATGAAATGATGAAGGGTGCTGCTGATGCAAGAGAAGTTTATTCAAACCCATCACTTAAAGAAAATCAATCTTACCAATATGCAGCTGTTAGAAATGCATTATACAATAAAGGGAAAACAATTGAAGTATTAGTAAATTATGAACCATCACTTCATTACTTCAATGAATGGTGGAAGCAATTATTTGGAGAATCAGAAGGAAAAGATAACAAGGGATTATTCCCAGCAGCAGTTGATTTTTCAACTGACCTTCACTCTATGGGACAATATATTCAAGAAGGAAGAAGAGTACTTCTTGAAACTGTTATAAATGTAGAAAAGGCAAAATATGAAATCAATATAGAAGCAGCTGAAAATGATATGGATGGATTAAACTTCTTAGCTGGAAAGACTATTGACTTTGTTAATAAGAAGGCATTCCAAGGAACGATATTAGCTCATAATGATGGAGGAGTTCCTAACATGGTATTAAATGTACCAGAACTTTCACCATATTACTTTGGATATATGGTTTACTTCTTCGAAAAAGCTTGTGGAATAAGTGGATACCTTTTAGGTGTAAATCCATTTGATCAACCAGGAGTTGAAGCATATAAGAAGAACATGTTTGCTCTTTTAGGGAAACCAGGCTACGAAGAAATCAAAGCAGAACTTGAAAAGAGACTTTAATTTAAATGAAAATTATAATTGATGGAGATGCCTGTCCGGGCATCTCTATTATTGAAAAAATAGCAAAAAACCATGAAGTACCAGTGACAATTTATTGTGATATTCATCATCTTATTCAAAGTGATTATTCACAAGTGAAAATTGTCGATAGTGGATTCCAAAGTGTAGATATGTATGTAATGAATGAAACTAAAGAGGGAGATATAATTGTATCTCAAGATTATGGTGTAGCTGCAATATGCTTGTCAAAAAAAGCAAAGGTTATAAATCCTAAAGGTTTTATTTATGATGAAGAAAATATTGATAGATTATTAGAAGAAAGACATCTCTCACAAAAAATTAGGAGAGGTGGAGGGAAAACTTCAAATCCTAAAAAAAGAACTGAAGAAGATAATTTTCGATTAGAAAAAAATTTAATAAAACTCATTAAGAGTTGATTTTTATTTAGAAGCTTAATAATATTATAGGCTTCTTTTTTATTGTATATTGAAGTGTGGAGTAGTAATTTTGTATATTAAGTAGAAAGATATAAATTTTTAGTAGGTAAAAATTTATATAATAAGGGGTTAATTTCTGAAAAGGAAAATTTATATATTAACATTTTGTATATCAAAAATTTACTATAGAATAAAAATTTATATATTAGTTTAAACATAGATTTTAAGTATGAGTTTGTAAAAGAAAGTATGATATAATTAAAATAAAAATTTAACTGAAGTTATTTACAAATTATGGTATAAATGTATAATATAATATTAAGAGCAGGTTTGAGTATAGTCATGAAAGGGGAATAAATTATATGGAAGAGCTTCAGTTAAAATATGTTGAGATTGTTTTTGATAAGCAAACACCACAAAATAGTGGGACAGAAATAAATATTTCAAGTAAAATAGATAGTCAAGTTGGAAATTTAGAATATAAATTTATTGTAGGCAGAGGTGGAATCTGGAATACTATACAAGAATTTTCGGAAAAGAATGAGTGCGCATGGAAACCTAAAATAGAAGGGGAGTATATGGTCATGGTACAAGCTAGAGAAAAGTTCGGAAAAAAACCTTTGGATTATTTAGCAAAAGAGGATTATTCTATAATTGATGGAGAGGCAATAAATACTATGCATGAAGAAGTGTCTATTGAAAAAGCTGTGAATCAAGGAGAAGTAAAGGCAGACTTTAGCGAGATAGTTGGCTGTGAGGAGAAAATTTTAGTGAAAATGAAAAAAGAGGATTATGAAGATAAAATAGATTTTAAAAATGCAATAACTAATTCAGAGGATAATGTTTTATTTCTTGAAGTTAAAGAACTATCAAAGGATGAAAAAGAAATTTTAGTTGGTAATAAAGAGTTTGAAGAAAGCGAAACTGAACTTGTTGATGAGGCAGTATTAGGTGAAAATGATAATATATTACAAAAAAAAGAATTGGAAGATAGTCTTGAAATAGAACAAAGTCTTATAAAAGATATATTAATTGATAAAACAGAAGTTGTAGTTGGAGAACAGTGTTTTATAGAAGTAGTCCCTAAGAATGAAAATGGATGCTTATATAGATTTTATATAAAAAGATATGAGGATTGGGATATAGTTAGAGATTATGATGCAAGTAATATTTTAAAATATACAGCAACTCAAGCGGGAGAAAAGGAATTTTTAATTCAATGCAAAAAAATGGAGTCTACTGAAAGTTTTGATGATTATAGAACTATAAAAGTAATAGTGAAAAATATTAGTAAAATAGAAATAATAAACTTTAAATGTTTAAGCAAGTCATTAATTGTTGGTGAAAAGCTTGAATTTGAAGTAGAAACTAATATTAAATCAGAGCAACGAGAAAAAGAGAAGCTTATATTGTTATACAAGTTTTATAAAATTTATAAGGATGGAAAATCTGTCTGTATACAGGATTATTCTACGAAAAGTCATGTATACTATAAAGAAATGGAGCCAGGAAGCTATAGAATTTTGTGCCTTGTAAAGAGTATACTTTCGAATAAGGAATATGATGATAGGGCTGTTTTAATGTATAATGTAAAGCCTTATAAGGATATCAAAATTAATAGTTTTGTAGCTAGTTTAAATTCGCCTCAAACAACTGAAACAGAGGTGGAATTTACTTCAGAAGTAGAAGGTGGAAACAGTTTATTATATAGATATAAAGTTAATGGTCCTATTGAAGTGGACACAGGCTTTATAAGTGAAGAGCAATTTATATGGAAACCTATGGATGCAGGGGAATATGAAATTATATTATATGTTAAGGATATTAATTATATTAATGAATATGAAGCTACTAAAAAAATTGCATTTACAATTGAAAAAAAAGGAAGTAGACCAGTAAAGATTTTGGATATTGTAATTGATAAAGAAAAGAAAATTATAATTGGAGAATCCGTTAACATAATGGTTAAAGCAGATGGGGGCACAAGGCTTGAATATGCATTTATAATTAAGAAAAATAATAAGAATTTAGAAAAAATAGATTATAACAAATCTAATTGGATTAATTATATTCCAAAGGATGTTGGAGAATATGAAATAGAAATAATGGTTAGGGATAGGTATTCTGATAAACCGTATGATACTAATACAATTGTATATTTAAAAGCTATGGAATATTTACCGGGAGAGATAGATTATATTATATTACCTTATAAAGAAACTTATTTAATTGGAGATACTATAGAATTTGAATGTATTATTCAAAACACACAAAGTGTCTTAGTTAAATATGAAACTAAAATTAATGGACATCTTGTAGAAGAAACAGATTTTTCAAAAAATAAAAAGTTAAGATTTATTCCTAAGATTACAGGTAAATATACAATAGAAGTATGTGCAAAAAATATAAAATGCAAAGGTGAATATGATTCAAAGAAGCAAATAAGCATTAATATAAGTGAAGCGGCGCCAGTAATAGAAACTAAAATAATAACTAATAAATTAGAAGGAAATATAAATGAAGAATTTACCTTTGAAGCTATAAGTAGAGGTGGAAAGGATGTCTGTTATGAATTTTATTTAATGGAGAATAATGAATGGAAAAAGGTACAAGAGTATAGTAGAAAGAACCACTATAGCTTTATACCATTTGCTCCAGGAAAATATAAAATTTTAGCATTAGCGAAAAGCTATTATAAAAAAGTTAGTTATGAAGATTATGATCAAATAGTATTTTACGTTAAAGGTTTAAAAAAATAGTTCGATAATAACTGTAGATAAATTTGGGAGGAAAGGTATTTAAATATGGCAATAGATAGCTTAAATCAAATTTCAAATGAACAACTACTAGCGATGAATATGTTATCAAATGGACAAGTAACGAATGATTCTAGTTCAAATAGTAGTACTAATGATGAAACAAACTTAGCATTTCAATTAGTGATGAAAAATTTAACTGAAAAGAATTCTAATAAAAATACTGTTCCTGCAGTAGATAAGACAGCGGAAGATACAAGTAATAATAACAACAAAGCATCTGGAACTGCTGAAGCAAGTAATAGTACAGTTTTAAATGTTGCAAGTAAGGGTATTGCGGCTAGAGCAACACAAAAATATGCAACAGGACAAAGATTAGAAGATATTCCGCTAATTTTAAACAATAGGTATTCTAACTATGGGAAAAGTTCAGAATCTATATTAACTAATAGAAGTGATGTTGATATACAAAAAATATATAGTGCAGTAAATACTGCAGCTAAGAATTATGGAGTAGATTCTAATTTAATATTATCTGTAATTAAGCAAGAATCTGATTTTGATCCTTATTCAACATCTGGTGCTGGAGCAGCAGGACTAATGCAAATTATGCCAGAAAATTTCAGTCATTTAGGAATTGCGGATGCGTATGATGTAGATCAAAATATCAATGGTGGAACTAAACTGCTTAAGGAGTATTTGGATCAATACGGTGGAAATACAGAATTAGCACTTATGGCGTATAATGGTGGTCCAGGCACTATGCAAAAAAGAGGAGTTTCATCAGCAGCAGATTTATATAAGATGCCGCAAGAAACTCAAAATTATGTCCCAAAAGTAATGGGGTATTATGGTAGTGGAGTCTAGAATGTTTTACATTCTAGACTTTTTTCAATTCTATCAGTAATTATAGAAATATTATTGCATGAATTTAAATTAGGAGAAGGCTAGATAGAACTGCATTGTAGTAATTGTAAAGTGGATTTGTTTTATTAATGAATAAAAATATCATATAATATAAAAATAAGCTTAAGATTATATATGTTAAGACATTCAACACTATGATAAAATAAGTCAAGACAAGGAAAAAATAAATTGGTGACTGTAGAATAGAAAAAGATTGGAGTGAGCAAATTGGAAAGATTGGATAAAATAATTTCTAATTTAGGATATGGAAGTAGAAAAGATGTCAAATCTTTTGCTAAAAAAGGACTTATAGAAGTTGATGGAGTTATAGTTAAAGATAATGGAATGAGTGTTGATCCAGAAAAATCAGTTATAAAAATTAATGGGGAAAAAATATTATATCGTAAGCATGTATATTTAATGATGAATAAACCAGATGGTGTTATATCTGCAACTCATGATAACAAAGATGAAACGGTAATTGATTTGTTAGAATTAAATCATCAAGTATTTGAACCATTTCCAATAGGTCGTTTAGATAAGGATACTGTTGGTTTGTTGCTATTGACTAATGATGGTGAGCTTAATCATAGATTGATAGCGCCTAAATGGCATGTTGATAAAGTTTATTATGCAAAAATTGATAAGAAAGTCGATGAAAAAGATATAATAGCTTTTAAAAATGGAGTTACATTAGATGATGGATACAAATGTTTAGAAGGAAAACTTGAAATATTAACTAGCAGTGATGAAGGATCAGAAATTAGACTTACAATACAAGAAGGCAAATTTCACCAAGTAAAAAGAATGTTTGAAGCTGTTGAAAAAAAGGTTATATATCTAAAAAGAGAAGAATTTGGAGGTCTTGTATTGGATCCTGAATTACAAGAAGGCGAATATAGAGAATTAACAGATGAAGAATTAGCGCTTTTAAAGAGTTATTAACGAATATTAGATTATTTTGCAATAAAATAATTCATTTATTCTAAAAATATTCACAATTTTTATTAAATCACTTGCATTATTAATAATAATACCCTATAATATTGTTGCAAGGATAAATAAAAGGAATATATAGCCCCCTTTTTATTTATTGCTTATTGCTTATTGCTAAAGCGCAACCTAGCCCCAAGGGTTGCGTTTTTTTATGTTTAAAAATGAAAATGTTTACTATAAAAATGAATACGATATCATAAAAGGTTTCAATAAAAAAATGATGTGTAGTTAATAAAATCATGAAATTCATAGAGATTGAATGAAAAAAATCATAATTTTTAATTTATGATTTTTTTCATTCAATTTTTTACCATTATATTCATAATACAAAATTTATATTGCTTAATGATTTAAATATTATTACATATGGTATAATATTTAAAGGTTAGGAAAGGAGGAATAAGTAAATGGATTTAAAAACATTACTTAATAAAGAACAATATGAGGGTGCAACTACAATTGATGGGCAGGTACTCATTTTAGCTGGAGCAGGTTCAGGTAAGACAAGAGTTTTAACTCACAGAATGGCTCATATGATTGATGAATTAGGAATTGCTCCTTATAGTATATTAGCTATAACTTTTACAAATAAGGCGGCAAAGGAAATGAAGGATAGAGTTAGAGTACTTATTGGTGAAAGAGCTGATAACATGTGGATATCCACTTTCCATTCAACTTGTGTTAAGATTTTACGAAGAGAAATAGATAAGATAGGCTATAAAAGTAGTTTTACTATATATGATAGTTCAGATCAAAAGATATTAGTTAAGCAATGTATGAAAACTCTGAGCATTAATGATAAGGATATAACAGAGCAAGAGATTATTGGGAAGATAGGAAAAGCTAAAGATAAAATGCAAGGAACTAGAAGCTATATGTTAGAAAATGAATCTAACTTTAGAGAAAAAAAAATTGCAGATGTTTATGAAATGTATCAAAAAAGATTGAAAGAAAATAATGCATTAGACTTTGATGATTTAATTTTTAAAACAGTTGAACTTTTTAAGAGTAATCCTGAAGTATTAGAATTTTATCAAAATAAGTTTAAGTATATTATGGTTGATGAGTATCAAGATACTAATGGTGCTCAATATGAATTAGTAAAATTATTAGCATCTAAATATAAGAATATATGTGTCGTAGGGGATGATGATCAATGTATTTACCAGTGGAGGGGCGCAGATATTACCAATATTTTAGATTTCGAAAAAGATTATCCAAGTGCAAAAGTAATTAAATTAGAACAAAATTATAGATCTAAAGGAAACATATTAAATGCAGCTAACGTTGTAATTGTTAATAATGCAAATAGAAAAAGCAAAGTATTAAGAACAGAACAAGAACCAGGAAGCAAGATTAATATATACAGAGCATATTCAGATAGCGATGAAGGCGATTTTGTTGGAAAGCAAATTCTAGATATAAAAACTAAAGAAGACAAGAAATATAATGATTTTGCTATTTTATATAGAACAAATGCTCAATCAAGAATTTTTGAAGAAAGTTTGAGAAGAAAGGGAATTCCTTATAAAATAGTAGGTGGCACAAGGTTCTATGATAGAAAAGAAATAAAAGATATGTTAGCATATTTAAAAGTACTTATTAATCCACAAGATGATATTAGTATTAGAAGAATTATCAATGTTCCTAAAAGAAGCATTGGAGATGCAACAGTTGCTAAAGTCCAAGATTTTGCTGCTGATTTTGAATTAAATATGTGGGATGCATTATCAGAAGCTAGAAGCATACCAACATTAACAGCAAGAAATATGTCAACTATAGAGCCGTTTGTTGCCTTAATGGAAAACTTAATAATATTAAGTGAAACTGTACCAGTATCTGTGGTAATTGAATCTATATTAAAAGATACAGGATATCTTAAGCAATTACAGGAATCTAATGAAATTGAAGATATGAGCAGAATTGAGAATTTAAAAGAATTAGTATCTGATGCTGTAGATTTTGAAAAGAATAGTGAGGATAAATCTTTATCTGCATATTTAGAAAGGGTATCTTTAGTTCAAGATACTGATAAAATTGAAGAGGGCGATGATACTATAGTATTAATGACAATCCATAGTGCTAAAGGGTTAGAGTTTCCAGTAGTATTTATGGTTGGTATGGAAAATGGAATTTTTCCAGGAATGGCATCATTTGAAAAAGACTCTGAGATGGAAGAGTCAAGAAGATTGTGTTATGTTGGAATAACTAGAGCAAAAGAAACACTATTTATGACTTCAGCTGAGGTTAGAAGAGTATTTGGTAAAACAGTAGCATATTCACAATCTGATTTTATTAATGAAATAAAGTCAGAACTTAAGGAATATGTTGGTGTAGAAAAGGTAAATATTAAAAGTAGAGATAAAGTGATTCAAAGTAATTCATATACAAATCCACATAGTTTAAGAAATAGTGTTACTAGCAATAAAGCATATACCCCCAATAATGGTGGAATTAATAATATAGTTGATAGAAGTGCTATGAGGGCAGCTGCAACAGAATTTATAACAAGTAGTGAAGCTACTCTTGGTAGAAAAGTCATTCATGATAAGTTTGGCGTAGGAACAATTGTGGCAGTTCAAGATTCAGGAAATGATAAAAAACTAACAGTTGCCTTTGATAAGCAAGGCATTAAATCATTATTATTGTCATTTGCAAAATTGAAAATGATATAATAAAACTAGTATTATTTTACAATTAAAAATAGCAATAAAGAAAAAAGTAAATGGCTTTAAAAAAATCATTTATATTTTATAGGAATCTTCCTTGAAGATTTCAGATGATTGTGGAGGATAGTTGTGGATAAAGTTGAAAGAATAAAAGAACTTGTGGAAAAATTAAATAGATATTCGCATGAATATTATTCTTTAGATAATCCTTCGGTAAGTGATAAGGATTATGATGAAAAGTATTATGAACTTCAAGAGTTGGAAAAGGAAATGGAATATGTACTTCCTTATTCACCTACATTAAGAGTTGGGGATGTAGTTTTAGATGGATTTACAAAGTATACTCATAAAGCAAGGCTTTGGAGTTTGGATAAGGCTCAAAGCTTACAGGAAATTATAGATTGGCATAATAGGAATGTTAAGTTTATTGAAGAAATGAGAAGTAAGGGTGAAGAATTACCAGATTTAAAATATGTACTTACAAAGAAATTCGATGGATTGACAATTAATTTGACATATAATAATGAAGGTATACTTGAAATTGCAGCAACTAGAGGAACAGGGAGCATCGGAGAAGAAGTAACTGCGCAAGTAAAAACAATAAAATCAATTCCTCTTAAAATTCAAAGTGAAGATATTTTAGAAGTTCATGGAGAAGCTGTAATGACTCAAGAAGCTTTTAATAAGTACAATGAAACTTCAGAAAATACATTGAAGAATTTAAGAAATGGTGCAGCTGGGGCATTGAGAAATCTTAATGTGAAAGAAACTGCAAAAAGAAACCTTTCAGCATTTTTTTATGATGTAGGATATAAAGAAGGAAGTCAATTCAAGACTTATTTAGAAATGATGGATTTCATAAAAGAACAAGGGTTACCTGTTGATGATTATCTTGAAGTATGTACATCTATAGATGAAATTGAAAGAGAGATAAAAAAAATAGAAGAGATTAGGTTTGGTTTAAACTATGATATAGATGGTTTAGTAATTGCAATTGATGATGTTAGAACAAGAGAATTAATGGGATATACAGTTAAGTTTCCCAAATGGGCAATTGCATATAAATTTGAAGCGCAGGAAGCAACAACTAAACTTTTAGATGTTGAATGGAATGTTGGAAGAAGTGGAAGAGTTGGTCCGACTGCCATATTAGAACCAGTAGAGCTTGCAGGAGTTACAGTTAAAAGAGCAACTTTGAATAACATGGATGATATTGCAAGAAAAGGTGTCAGAATTGGTGCAGAAGTATTTGTGCGTAGAAGTAATGATGTTATTCCTGAGATAATGGGAATTGTTCCAGAATCATTAGAGGGGTCCGAGGAAATTAAAGTACCAGAAGTATGTCCAGCATGTGGAAGTCATTTAGCTTTAAATGGAGCACATTATTTCTGTGAAAATACTTTATCATGTAAACCACAATTGGTTAAAAGTATAGTTCATTATGCTTGCAGAGAAGCTATGAATATAGAAGGTTTTTCAGAAAAAACAGCAGAACAATTATTTGAAAAGCTTAATATTAAATCTATTTCTGATTTATATAAGCTAAAAGAAGAAGAATTAATAGGTTTAGAAAAGTTCGGCCCTAAAAAAGCACAAAATCTTTTAGAAGCTATCGAAAAAAGTAAAGATTGTGAATTATATTCCTTTATATATGCTTTAGGTATTCCTAATGTAGGAGTAAAGACTGCAAAAGATTTAGTTAATAGATTTAAATCTATTAAAGGATTGAAAAATGCTACTTTTGAAGAATTAGTAAGTGTTCAAGATGTCGGAGATATAGTTGCAAAAGATGTTATGGAATTCTTTAGTGAAGAAAAAGTAATGGAAACAATACAAGAACTATTAGATTTAGGTGTTACTCCTAAATTTGAAGAGATAGAAGTTATAGAAAATCCTTTTGAAGGAAAAACAGTTGTTGCAACTGGTTCACTTCAGAATTATTCTAGAACTGAGATAAAAGATAAGCTGGAAAGTTTAGGTGCTAAGGTTGCTGGAAGTGTTAGTAAGAAAACAGATTATGTAATAGCTGGAGAAGCTGCAGGATCAAAATTAACTAAAGCAGAAGAATTAGGAGTTACAGTTATTTCAGAAGAAGAATTTGAAGAAATATTAAGGAGGTAAAGTATGAAAAAGTTAGTGAATTTGCTTGGCTTTATAGCAGCTTTTATAACAAGCATTTTAATAATTTGTACATTTACAACAACATATCAATTTTATTATGTTGGTCAAATTTTTAATTCATACTTGCCAATGCAACTTGGAGTCTGTCTCACTATGACAATTTTAGGTGTTAGATTTCTCCTTAATGAAACTGGGAAAAAGAGAATATTATATGCTGCTCTTAGCTTTATAATATCTATTTCTTTGATTTTCTTTATGGTGAATTTTGTTAAGTAATTAGGCAAGAAGAAAAAAATAAGAATATTAACACCAATTTTTTAGTGGAAATTAGAATTTATATAAAATTTATTCTACAATAGAGTGTAGGATAAATAGTTGAATATTGTTAATAGGTGGGTTGCACTTTAGTCTTTCACATTTAATAGTTGAAGTAAGCTAAAGTGAGGTCCACCTATTTATAGTATTTTGAAGTTTTTTTGTTTCCTAAATGCATATTTAGCTAACTAGGTTTATTATTGATTAAACCTAAATTTGAATTCTAAAATTCTTTATTATTTAAAACACGTTTTACACAATCTCTTTATTTTTCTTTGAATTTTTGTCTTTTAATAACATACTTAGTGGTAAAGCAACTAAAATTATTATAAAAGATACAAAATACACATCATTGATTCCCATAAGATAGGCTTTGCTTTGAACTAAAGTTTTTGTAATATCTGTATTAATTAATTCATTAGTATGTATAGAAGCCATAAGTGTTAGTAAAGAAGTAAAAACACCTATAGATAATGAACCAATACTTTGTCCTACCCAATTGTTAACTGAAGCAGCATTTCCAGATAATTTTCTGTCTATACATGACATACCGATATTAGTTACTGGCATAGTTGATAAAGCTATTCCAACATTACGCAATGTCATCCATATTATTATGTATGTATTTGAAGTGTCTATTGATAAATGAGACATTTTTAAGGAGCCTATAGCCATTGCTATAATTCCAGATATAACTAGAATACGTGGATCCATAAGATTATAAAGTTTACCTGCCATTACCATACAAAGTGCCATCATAAGTGAAGGTACAAGCATAATAAGACCAGCATTTAATGGGGTCATATGTTGAACATTTTGCAAATAAAGTGGTGTTAAAAGAGTACCAGCATATAAACTCATGATAACTACTGCTCTTACAATTATGCTCATAGTATAACCTTTATATTTAAATATTTTAAGATTTAAAGCAGGTAATTTTGTAGTTAACTCCTGTCTTACAAAAATTCCTAAAACAATAGCTCCAAGAATTATAAGTAATATTATCTTATAGGATAACCACCCCCAGTTAGAACCTTCACTAAAAGCTGTTAAAAGCAGTACACTTGCAATCATACTAGTTGAGAAACCAAGAAAATCAAAATCAGCAGGAGGATTTAGCTTATAAAAAGGTGCAAATTTTAAAACTATTAAAATCGCAATTAAGCCTATAGGCACATTCATTAAAAAGATAGCTTTCCAGCTAAAGGTTTGTATTAGCCATCCACTTAAAGTTGGTCCAATAGCTGGAGCAAGCATTGAAGCGAGGCTCCAAAGGCTTATGGCTGATGCATGCTTTTCACGTGGTATGACTTGATAAATAATAGTCATAGTAGCAGGTGTAGCTAAACCAGTAAAACTACCTTGTAATATACGGAAACCTATAAGTGATTCTATATTCCATGAAAAGACACAAAGAATAGATGATACAGTAAAACCTAGAAGGGATATTAAATATAGATATTTATAGCTAATTTTTTCACCTAAATAACTAGTTATTGGAGCTATGGTTCCAGTTGCTAACATGAATCCAGTAAGTGTCCATTTTACTGAATCTAATGATGTATTAAAATATTTCATTAAATCTGTTAAGGCTAAATTTATGGTGCTTGTTCCTAGAGTTGTTAAAAAGGCTCCAAGAAAGAGAGAAGATATAACTGGCCAAAAGTCAACCTCTTTTTTATTGATATTTTCCATTGTGTAATCTCCTTATTTTAAATGTTATTCAGCATATTCAGAAAAATAATTGTTTATTATTTTTTGTTTTACCTTAGCTTGTTGTTTTCGTTCATATGCTTTATTGAAATGATATTGTTGAATATATGTAAAACTTGACATATAATTATCAGTATATATATTATAGAAAATTTGTTTATGTGTCAATATTGACATATGTGGAGGACTTTTATGAATAAATTATCTTATGGTTTACTTAGTATATTATCAACTGAACCTTTAACAGGTTATGATTTAATGTTAAAATTAAATCTATTTAGACATACCACTCATAGTTCAATATACCCACTATTCCCAGCACTCATAGAAGGTGACTATATTAAATGTACAATGATAGAACAATGTGGAAAGCCAGATAAGAAGGTATATAAAATAACAGAGCAAGGAATAAATGTTTTAAAAGAATGGATAAAAACTAAAGTAGATGGGGAAGAACGAAATGATGAAATAATGTTAAAGATATACTGCATACATATTTTAGAGAGAGCTTCAGCTATGGAATTTTTGGGTAGAATTGAAGAAAAATTTTATAAAAAATTAAATAAACGATTAAAAGCTTTTGAAGAATTTAAAAAAAGGACTCAAGATGAATCTGGATCCACAAGGTCATTAAAATTTGGCGCTCATTTATTAAATGAAAAAGTAATAAATGATTCAAAAATGGAAATTGAATGGTGTAAATGGATTAAAGAACTATATGATAAAAATGAGAATATTAACATTTTTAAAGAAGATTTTCAAAAGATATTATAATGATATAAATTAGATGAAGGTTTAAGTAACGAAAGCGTGAAAAGAATAAAGATAACAGTGTTAGATTAGAACTTAATTTAAATAGTTTACATTTATAAGCTGACTTCAAAATGATTTTATTTGGAGTCAGCTTTTTGATTAGAAGAAATAGTTTTGGCAATAATATAATATATAAATGAAAGTAAAGGGTGTAAGCTATGAAAAAATATTTTTTTTATGTAATCATTCTATTATATATAATTTTATTTGCCTTAGGATTTATAAATAAAAAAAGTGATAATATGGCTAGTAATAATTTAGATGAAACATTAAGTTATGGTATAGATGAAATTCCAGAAGATTTAGAAAAGGTAACGAATTTATCTAAGCGTCATGAGGATATTATATGTGCTGTAAGTAAAGGATTAGTTTTAAAGGATCAAGATAATAAAATAATACCTTCTTTAGCAAGTGAAGTTATAAAAGATTCAGAGGGTATTCAGTATGAATTTAAAATTAGAGATGATATCTTTTGGAGTGATGGTAGTAAAATAACTACTGAGGATATAGTTGTATTTTTTAAAGAATTATTAAAGGAAGAAGATGAACAAAATATACAAGCGTTACTTCAAGTTTATGGAGCAAAGAAATTCAAAGAAGGAAAAATAGTATTTGAAACTGGAGTTGCTATAAAGGCGACTGATAATTCTGTTATTATCAGATTAAATAAAAAAGAAGATAACTTTTTAAGTGAATTAACTAAACCGCAATATAGGTTGAGAAAATATTTAATAATGTGGCGAAATATAAGAAAGAATTATGGCACTTTAGCTTATTCTGGGGATTATAAAATTAATTCTATTAATAAAGATAAGATTACATTAAAAAGAAGTGTAATAAGCAGTGATGTAAATATATCTAATATTAATATCGTAAATGATGATAGTGTTGAAGTATCAATGGCATCATATGAGGTTTCAGAAAGAGATCTTGTTATAAATCCACCTGAAAGTGAACTTAATAAGCTGGCGGAAGGAAAAAAATTAATAACAGTTCCAGAGTCAAAAGGGACATATTTACTTATTAATAGTAAGGAGAATTCTATTCCAATTCAAGGTAGAAGAGAAATTTATAATAATATATGTAAAGCTATTGAGGCGTATAAAAATTTAAATAACAATGAATTTGATCTTGCAGAGGGAAGTTTTTTTAGGGAAGATAAAAAAGACTTAACTAAATTACAAGCTAGAAAAGTTTTTAGTAATAAGGGAGGAAGCTGGAATAAGCCTGAAATATTAACTTTATTGTGTAAGGATAATAATGAAAATAGGATTTTATGTAGAAGTATCCAGGAATGGTTTACAGATAATACAGATATAACTATAAAATACAGCCTAGTAAAAGAAGAATTTGAAGACGAAGAATTGAAAAATAGATATGATATGATTTTGATTAACAATGAGGCAAATATAAATAATAAACAAAGCTTTTATTCAAATTTTCAGGAATATTTGACAGAGGGTCAGAAAAGCATTTTAGAAAAGATAAAGACAAATGAAAAAAATTATGATTATTCAAGTTTGGAAGAAAGTTTATTTGATAATTACAATATACTTCCATTAGTATTTTATAATGAAAATATAGCGATTTCCAATAAAATATCAGAGTTAAAATTAGATGGAAATGGGAACGTAGATTTTGCGACACTTAAATAATGTAATAAAAAGAATTTTATAGATACCCATAAGTATAGTTTTCTTTGGGTATCTATAAATTTAAGCTTTTTTAGAATTATGAGAATTTTTATTTTTATTTTTTTTATACTTTTTATTTTTTAATGACGAGTTTATTTTAGGAAAATTATTTTTATTTGATAAAGGGTTATTAGAATGATTTTTAAGTATACTTTTATTTTCTGATTCTTCTAAGGCTTTAGAGTTTTTAATAATTGAAGAATTTAAAGTAATGGTTGAATTAATAAGTTCAGAAGAATTTTGTGCAGATAAATCATTATTAATAATGTTAGAAGTAGTATTGTTAATTTCTAAATCAACTTTTCTTACGCTTATTGGCATTTCCAAATTAGTATAAGAGTTAAATTCCATAAAGTCTTTAACCACATCTTTAAGCAGATAAATAATTAAAAAGAAATTAAGCATGTTTTTATTGCTGTCGAAGGAATTTTTATTGATACTTAAGGCATCTTTTTTCTTTGAGTAATTTAAACTTTTAACAAATACAGATGCTAAACCTGTACTTTTTGGAGTAGGACATATAGGCATTCTAAAATAGGTTTCATCCAACATATCATCAGAGCGTAAACTTAATTTTTTATATCTTTCCACTTCATCTAAAGTAGGTGCTTCAGGCCAGCTTGTTAAAAGACCACCATTTACGAAGAATTTTCTATAAATACCAGAAACAAGAGGTTTTAATTCGATATTATTATCTTCTTCAAGAGAACTTATAATTAAGGTAAGAAGATAGAAATTAACCTCTAAGCACGAATATTTACTTTCTTTTTTATCATTTAATTTAATAAACATATTTTTATCGGCATCATATAAGCTGGTTAATTTTTCAATTATTTCTTTAGCCATTTCTTTAAAAGAAATAATTTCGGTATGTTTATAAGCTTCCATTAAACAGATATAAAATAGTGAGCAATCATCAATTGAATCTAAATAGTAATCTTTTTCTTGAAACTTAGTAATTAAAAAATCGCCTAAATCTAAAATAAGTTTCCTTGCATCTTTGTCATTAGAGTATTTATAGAATACATTTAATGCTAGAAATATTTGAGTGATTTCACCAAAGGATAAATCATATAAGGCTGATTTATAATCTCTTAACATATCTAAAATCTCATGTGAAAAATTAATGTAATCATTACTAATTTCATCATCAGTATTATAATGGGAATACAATAAATAGGCAGTCATCATGAAAGCTTGATCAGAAAACTTAAAATTACCATCTTTTTCCATTAAAGAAAAACCTTTAGAATTACCATCAGAAATATTTTTTTTATCAACAAATAAACCTTCATTATTTCTTAAATTTTCAGAATAAAATTGTAACTGTTCTTTTGCAAGATATTTAAATGGTTTTTCAAGAGATAATACATTTCTGTTTCCTTCATCATAATGAGAATAATATTCCCCTAGTTCAAGTAAACATAATGTCATAAGGGCATTTGTAGACGGGTTTATTTCCTTTTTAAAGCTTGATTCATCAAAGCCATGACTGGTTTTATTATGGATAAACATAGGTGATGCCTTCCTATATAAGCATAATAGTGGAGAAAAATTATTTAATATGCTAATATCATTTATAGAAGATTTTTTTGGTACTCTAACTTGTGCTAAAAGACCACATTTAGAGCTTAATACTAAGGTTTTTATTGATTCTTTTGCTAAATGAAAAAGTTGACCACTAATCTCTTTTTGGGAAAGGCTATTCATCCTAAAAAATGGTCCTATATATCTCAAAATATACACCTCTCATAAAATTCTCATCTTATTCATTAATATGAAGTTAGTAAATGAAAAGTGCATAAAATATAAATAAAAGGAGATTTTTTATAAATGAAGGAAGGAAAATTAGATTTTGACGATTTAAGAAATATTATATTAAATAATAAAACTATAAAAAGAAATGAAGTGAAAGTTAGAAATGATGTTGGGGAAGATTGCTCCATAATTGATTTTGGAGACTGTGAAGGAATATTTTCTACTGACCCGATAACAGGAGCAAATGAGAATGTTGGAAAATTAGCTGTACATGTTAATTGTAATGATATTGCATCCTCAGGTGGAGAACCTATAGCGATTTTAGTTACAATATTAGCACCTACATCTTCAAATATAGAAGAAATAAATACAGTTATGCATGAAATTGATGAAGAAGCAGCAAAAATTGGAGTTGAAATAATAGGCGGACATACAGAAGTAACAAGTGCAGTGAATAAAATGGTTATATCTGTTACTGTAATAGGAAAAAATAAAAAAGGTAAATCTATAAAGACAGCAGGAGCTCAATTAGGTGATGATATAATTGTAACGAAGGCCATAGGTTTGGAAGGTACTTATATTTTAATAAATGATTATGAAGAAAGAATTAAAAAGGTATTATCAAAAGAAGAAATAGACTTTGGTAAAAGCTTGATAAATAAAATAAGTGTCTTAGAAGAGGGAAAAATAGGCGGAGAATTTGGTGTTAATTCAATGCATGACATAACAGAAGGGGGACTTTTAGGAGGCTTATTTGAGGTTGCTATGGCATCAGATAAGGGCTTTAAAATATTTAAAGATAAGATACCTATGCTTGATATAACTAAAAAAGTTTGTGGAGAATTTCAAATAGATCCTCTTAGACTTATATCATCTGGAAGTATGCTTATTACTACTAAGAATGGGGAAGAATTAATTAAAAAACTTAATGATAAGGGAATTGATGGTAGCATAATAGGAATAATAGGTGAAAAAGATGGGATTTTAGTTGTAGATAATAAGGAAATTAAGGTTAAACCACCTAAAAGAGATGAATTATTTAATATAAAATAAGATAGTGTTTTAAATAATATATATGTTTATTTAATATATGTGGTTTTAGTGCAGAAATCAATTTGGGTTTATATTTAAAATATTGATATCATCTATATTGATTAGATGCGATTAATTAGGAGGAAATGTGCAATGAAAAGATTAATATTAGCAAGTAATAATAAAAAAAAGATAATGGAAATGAAAGAAATATTAAAAGAATTAGATATAGAAGTTAAATCTTTAGAAAATGAGAATATTGATATAGATGTAATAGAAGATGGAGAAACTTTTGAAGAAAATGCAAAGAAAAAAGCAAAAGAAATATATGAATTCTTATTAAAAAGAGGTGATAAAGATTTTATTGTTTTGGCAGATGATTCTGGATTAGCTGTTGATTATTTAAATGGAGAACCAGGAATATATTCAGCTAGATATGCAGGGGAACATGGGAATGATGAAAAAAATAATGAAAAGCTTCTACAGAAGCTAAGTGGAGTAGTAAAAGAAAATAGAGGAGCTAAGTTTATTTGTCAATTAGCGATGTTTACAGACCGAGGAGAGTACTTTAAAGTTACAGGACAAGCAAAGGGTTGCATTGTAGAAGAACTCCATGGAGGAGGTGGATTTGGATATGATCCATTATTCTTTTATGAACAATTAAATAAAACCTTTGGAGAATTAACTTCAGAAGAAAAAAATGAAATTAGTCATAGAGGTAATGCGTTAAAAGAATTAAAAAGAATTATTCATAAGTTTTTATAGGTAAGTATAAATTGATTAATTAGGATTGCCTTGTTAAGATAATGAAGTTTAATTATATATAGTGAATAACAATGCCAAAGTTACATTAATTGCTACTATATCATAGTGAAAAATTATTTTGAGTTAATAAAGTTACTTGAGATATTTTCAGAGGAGGAATAGGATTATATGTTGATTGCAGTAGTTAGCGATACACATAGGATGATTAAATATATTAATTCAGCTAAGGAATTAATAAACGATGCCGATATATTGATACATTTAGGTGATAATATTGAGGATGCTGAACTATTAGAACAAGGTTTTAAAGGTGAAGTATATGTAGTTGCAGGAAACTGTGATTATTCAAGAAAATATCCTAAAGAAACTATTATAGAGGTTAATGGAAGAAAAATATTTTTTACACATGGAGATTTATATGGTGTAAAAAGTTCTATAAATAATATTTATTATAGGGGAAGGGAATTAGACGTTGATATTGTATTGTTTGGGCACACTCATCAGCAATTAATAGAAGAGGAAGGCGGAATTATATTAATGAATCCAGGCAGTATATCGCTTCCGAAATCTAAAGGAAGATGTGTTGGCTTTATAGAGATTAATGATGCTGGAAAGATTGATACATATTTAAGAGAAATTAAAATATAAAAGTTAAACTTATTATTAAACTTTGGATTATAAAAATGATTAGCCAATGGTTATTTTAATAATTTGGCTAATTATTTTAACTTTATATTAAATGAAATTTAATTATAGTGACCATCTGATTAAGGGGGGTTACAGTCTGAATAAGGCTATTTTATATACTTTTTTAAAGAATTATTATGAAAATATTAAAAAAGGTATTGACGAAATAGATTTGATATTGTAGAATAATCCTTGTCGCTAGAAAGAAAAGCGATAAGTAAGAAAACAAGCTTTTAATATCGGGGTGTGGCGCAGCTGGGAGCGCGCGTCGTTTGGGACGATGAGGTCGCAGGTTCAATCCCTGTCACCCCGACCACTTAAAATATTATATTGAAATTTTAACAAATTGAAATGTAGTAAAAAAAGTGTTGACAAAGTTTTAGGAACAGGTTACAATAAAAAACGGTTCTGAAACAAAAGTAATTGACAAAACCACGAAGACGAGGTATAATAATAAACGTCTTAAAAAACAAAAAAAATAATATGCGTTTTTAGCTCAGCTGGATAGAGCAACGCCCTTCTAAGGCGTGGGCCGGGGGTTCGAATCCCTTAAAACGCACCATTAAGCCGGGGTGTGGCGCAGCTGGGAGCGCGCGTCGTTTGGGACGATGAGGTCGCAGGTTCAATCCCTGTCACCCCGACCATTTAAAATAATATTTGAAAACATAATATATGCGGGTATCGTATATCGGTAATACTCCAGCCTTCCAAGCTGGAAAGGTGGGTTCGATTCCCACTACCCGCTCCATACAAACTTTAAGTTTGTAGAACATATAAAAAATGCGTTTTTAGCTCAGCTGGATAGAGCAACGCCCTTCTAAGGCGTGGGCCGGGGGTTCGAATCCCTTAAAACGCACCATATGGTGTACGTAGTTCAGTTGGTAGAGCGCCAGTTTGTGGCACTGGTTGTCGTGGGTTCGAGTCCCATCGTTCACCCCATACAGGGATATCGCCAAGCGGTAAGGCAATGGACTTTGACTCCATTATTCGTAGGTTCAAATCCTGCTATCCCTGCCATTTTGGTTCACTAGCTCAGTCGGTAGAGCACATGACTTTTAATCATGGTGTCCCGGGTTCGATTCCCGGGTGAGCCACCAATTTTATAAATATTATGCAGGTGTGGCGGAATTGGCAGACGCACTAGACTTAGGATCTAGCGCCTAACGGTGTAAGAGTTCGACTCTCTTCATCTGCACCAAATGAGCGGAAATGACTCAACGGTAGAGTGCCACCTTGCCAAGGTGGATGTTGCGAGTTCGAATCTCGTTTTCCGCTCCAATAAAGTTAAATAGAAAATAAATTGTATATGCGGGTATCGTATATCGGTAATACTCCAGCCTTCCAAGCTGGAAAGGTGGGTTCGATTCCCACTACCCGCTCCA
>Ga0209281_1000786_pt1 | contig 30076 bp, 36 predicted proteins | sample MedtruBG_FD_187514 | JGI IMG/M metagenome (GOLD analysis project Ga0209281, IMG submission 187514) | Root nodule microbial communities of legume samples collected from California, USA - Medicago truncatula BG (SPAdes) (version 2) | ecosystem: Host-associated > Plants > Roots > Nodule | place... | reverse complement strand
ACTTTTCAGCGCTTCCCACTTTTCATTGATGCCGTCGAGCACACTGTCGATAATCGCGCTGCCCATGGCTTTGAATTTCTCCGGCAGCGCGGCAATATCGCTGATGATTTCCGTCCATTTCTGGCTAATGGTCTGCCTGACAATAGCCCATGCTGCCGACACGCCATTACTGACAGCCTCCCACAGCGCCCTGAATTTCGGCCCCAGCGTCTCCCAGTTCTGCCAGATGTAAATCGCCCCCATGGCAATCAGGCTGACCGCCGCCAGAATCGGGTTCGCCATCATCAGGCGGCCCAGCCACACCATACTTTTACCGGCACCGCTAATCGCACTGCCAATCAGGCCGAATGCGCCGCCGCCTTTGATGCCGAGAATGGAAAACTGCAGGCGCATCAGCGCCAGCGGGCCGAGCAACGCGGCCACTGCCAGCATGACGGTCCCCAGCACCACAGCAAGCGCGGCGAATGCCGCCCCCACTTTCAGCAGGCCACCCGCCAGTCGCGGGTTTTCTTCCACCCAGCGCCGGAACGTGCCGGTGACTTCTTTCACCGTGTTCATGATGGACAGCAGCGGCTCGCGCAGCGTTTCGCCCAGGCTGCTGAAGGCGTTCTGCGCGCCCGTTTTGACCAGCAACCACTGCGCGGACAGAGAATCCTTGTTGATATCGGACTCTTTCTGCATGGAGCCGTTGGCGTCACCGCCAGCCGTGAGCCTGAGCTGGCGCTGCAGCTCCGGCAGGTTGTTGGCCAGCTTCGCCGCATCATCGCCAAACTCCTTGCCAAAAAGCATGGTCATGGCAGACAGGCGCTTGTCCTGCGGCAGGCGGTTGACCTTCTCCAGCACGCGCTGGATGGTGCCGATGGCGTCCGTGGTCATCTGCTTTTCAATCTCTGCCGGATTGAGTTTCAGCAGGTCCATGCCTGCAAAGAAGCGCTTGCTCTGCATGGTGGCGATTGACAGCTCGCGCACCATGGCGTTCGACGCGCTGGCGGCAATTTCTGGTGCAGCACCTAATGACAGGAACGTGGAGCCGAGCGCGGCGGCCTTGCGATAATCCAGACGGTCCGCCACGCCACCCATGCGCTGCAGCACGTCGATAATGTCTGCGCCCTTTGACATGGCGTTATCGTCCAGGTAGTTCAGCGCATCGCCCAGCTGTTCAATATTGCGGGTCGGCACTTTATACAGACTGGCGATTTTTCCCAGCCCTTCGGACAGCTCATCGGCAGGCAGTTCAAAGGCCGTGGACGCTTTGGCCGCCGTGCTGGCGAAGGCCAGCAGGTCGCGCTTCTGGTCCGCCCAGGAGTCATTCGGGTTCGCCACGTTCATGCGCGCCCCGCCTTCAACCAACGCGGCATAATCCACCGCGCCGTTTTCCATCGGCAGCTTTTCACTGGCGGCTTTGATGGCGTCCTGCATTTCGTAGAACCGGGCGGTGCGGTTGCCGTTATCATCGCGCAGACCATTGACCTGCTTTGCCACGCCCTTCATGGCGTCTTCCATGCTGGCGTAGCTTTTCACCGCCGCCATCACCGGCGCGCCCATTCCGACACCTGCCGCCGTGGTGGTTGCTCCGGCTCCGGCGATACGGTCACGGACCTCCAGGCTACGGGAATAGGTGGCGCGGACGGCGTGCATTCTCCGCTGCTGTTCACCAACCCGTTTCAGCCTCGTTTCCTGCTCAGAAAGCTGTTTGTTGTACCGCATGGTTTCGCGAGTGATACGGGCAGTGGCACCGGCTCCGTCATTGGCTGAAATACCAGCGCGGTATAGTTCAGCGCGGACAAGCGCCGTTTGTTGTTGCAGCTTTTTCTGACGTTCTTCAAGTCGCTGTGTAGCGAGTTGCTGCCTCCCCAGCGCAACTATTTGCCGCTGTGATGGCGGCCCCATCGCACCCAGCTCATTACTCAGTAAGCTTGCACGCTGGCGGGCATAGTTCAGACGATCGCCTAATTTCTGATTTTCCGCCTGGAGCTTTCGAAAGCTCTCCAGACTGCCCGCCTGGGTATCTAACTCTTTAAGGCGTGCACGGCTTTGCTGGACGGCAGTTGCCAGCTCCTTCGAGCTGGCCTGCGCGGATCGGAATGGGCGGGTGAGCTTATCAACCGCATTCAGAATCACCTGCAGGCGCAGGTTGTTGTCACTCATCGCTGGCCCCGCTTCGCAGAATGGCTTTGTGTCGCCACTCCAGCACGTCCGTTAACGGCATAACGTCAGTGACGGACGGCGACCAGTGAAAGATGGTGGCAATGTCTGCCACCAGGTCATCAACCGTCAGGCTGTCGGCAAACCGGCAAGCACCGACTTCTTCAATAAAAAAGTCACCACCTCGACCGACAGCGCGGTGAGGTCGGCGGGGTCCAGCTCCGCCATTTCCTGCGCGGTCAGGGTGGGCGTGGAAATACGCGGAATAACGGTCATCATCGCGCCCACATCCATATCCATGATGGCCTGCAGGCGGGTGCCACGCAGCGCGCCGGACTGCGGTTTACGCAGAATGATTTCCGTGATTTCGGTTTTACCGCGCATAATCGGGGTATCCAGCTGCACGGCCTTTTCAGTCGGTTTATCGCTCATGTTCGTGTCCTGTTAATGGGTACTGGCGCGACGGTCCGCGCCGTTAAGGTTAATCAGAGGCCAAGGGCGTTACGGTGCGCTTCCATCAGGTCCACGCCGTCCACGATTTCAATCATGTTGACCAGATCGACCTCGTAGAGCACGTCGCCGTTAATGGTCAGCTTCGCGTAGCTGTTGGTGCTGGTCACTTTGGTGGTGCTGCTCTCACCGGTTTTCCACTCGCCGGAATCCAGCTCTTTGTGACGCCCGCGCACAACCAGCTCGACCGCCTGCACTTCGCCGGTGTCGTCACGCTGGATGGAGCCGGTAAAGCGCAGCTGGATGGCGTCCACTGTCGCTTTTCCCATCTGCTTAAACAGCAGCAGCTCGGTTCCCCCGATGGAGAATTCCGTATCAATAGCGCCGTCATCCAGCCCCATATCCACGTCTACCGCGCCCGGCATCCCGCCGCCGCGATACTTCTCGAACTTGCGGGTGAATTTTGGCAGGGTCAGTGACTCAACAATCCCCTGCCAGTTGTTCCCGTCGTTGAACAGGTTCAGGTGTTTTAACTTGCGTGGTAAAGCCATGGTGTCCCCTTACGCACTGACCTGGCTGGAGAAGTCCAGCAGGTATTGATCGGTGATGCGCTGGCGCAGCATCAGGTTTTCCAGCGGCGGCACTGGGGTGTAGTCGTAGTCGATGGTGAGCTTCCCGGCTTTCAGGGAGTCCTTATCGTTCACCGCCTCATCCAGCCAGCAGTCCGCCCCGATGATGTAGCCCTGCGTTTTCAGGCTGCGCAGTTTGGCGCGAATGCCTTCAATAATGTCGCGGGCCAGTGACGGGTTCAGGACGCCGTCCACCGCCCACATATGCGCCTCGGCAATGGTGTCCGCCAGCACCTGCGCCGTGCGGGTGTAGTTCTCAAAGGCAAACAGCGGATCGTCACTGAGGCAGCGGGAACCCCAGAAGCGGAAGCCGTCTTTGCGGATAAGCGTGGTGACGTCGTTCTGGTTAAGCAGCCCTGCATCGGTTGCCGGGTCCTGCAAATCCCAGAACACATCAGCGGACAGCCCGGTGACGCCGTTCACGCCGACGTTGGAGAGCGTTTTGTGCCAGCCTGTCTGCTCGTCAATTTTGGCACGCAGGCCGAGCGCGCGGGCGGAGGCGTACGCCGTCGCATCGGCATTCAGTACGGTGTCAAAGTTGATGAAGTCAGGCCAGATCAGCATCCCCTCGCGCTGGCTGAAATTAGCGCGGTAGGCAATGGCGTCTTCCACCGTTTTGCAGCCGTAGGCTGAGAGGTAAGCAAACCCGCGCAGACTTTGCGCCACGCTCAGCAGTTCAGTTGCAACGGCCTGCGTATCGTGCCCCGGCACACCGAGAATGCGCGGTTTAACGCCGAGCTGGGACTGCGCCGACAGCAGCGCTTTCATGCCCGTTTTTTTCCCGTCTGCGGTCACGCCGCCGATAATGTTGGAGGTAGTTTCCGCTTCGGTTTCGCCCTGCGCCACGCGCACTACGACGGTGACGGGTTTGGCCTGGTCGGCAATCGCATCCAGCGAGCGAGCCAGCGTGCCGGACTCGCCCGCTTTACCACTGGCAGTCAGGACATCGGTCAGCAGAACAGGTTTATTGAGAGGGAACATTGCCGCATCGGCATCATCGCCGGTGCAGACCATGCCCACGATAGCAGTGCTGATCGTGGTAATGGGTCGGGTGCCTTCGTTGATTTCGACAACGCGCACCCCGTGGTGGTAATCCTGAGCCATAGAGCAATTACTCCAGATTTAAGTTGAAGTAATATGCTGCATGTTGGAATTTGAGTGTGCATTTGGTATGTATTGTTTCATCTCTTACACAATGTCCGTAAGGCAAGACACCAAAAATGAAAGCTGAAGAAAATGTTGTCGATGAATGGATGAAGCAATCTGTACGAAAAGAGATCTGTTACCGCATTGGTGTGTGGTGTTCAATCACAATAATCGTCTTGTATATCAGTTCTCTCGCGCCTTCTTTTGCACTCGAGGAGTATGTCGTACCCTTTGTAAAAAAATTATATGACCAGTTAAATTTCATTTGGGCATTTCTTTACTTCTTGATACTGATTTCATTTTTCTTCAAAGATATGGCATATATAAAAAAGGAAAAATGGGGTAATAAAAGCAACCGACATATAGTCGGGATGCTATTAAAGAAAATCACCAGTGAGATTCTCTTATGGTCGGCAGGGATTTCAATATCCTTAGTAACCATCATAGTGTTATGCTTCCCAGTTATTTTGTTCACTCATGACAATTCTGATTTTTCTACTTTTTTATTAAGCGCATTCATAATTCTATTTACATTATTCTTCACAGCAATAATTCTCTCTTTATATTATCACCTCAGAATTGACCGCCCTACTATATCCCGCCTGACGAATTCATATATTTTAACCAAAGCAATCTACTGCCTCTTATTATTAGGCTGTGTCGTACTGTACATATGGATTGATGCGAGATAATGTAATTTTATTTATAACTTAGATTTTAATTTCCCCCCAGACATCTGAGGGGAAAGTGTTCAAATCGGTTTTTCTGGCCAAACAATTTCTGGGTACTGTAAAATATCTACTCGGGTCAGCAGCACCCGATATTTCCGCCACGCATCATAGCGGCTTTTTTCTTCTTCAGTTGCCATGCCAAGATCTACGGCATCCTGTAGCGGACTAATACTTTCACCGGCAGCCTGAATCAGTGCGGATTTTTGCAGATCTGCCGTTTTGATAGCATCCGCTTTTCTCGCATCTTCATCTGTCACCCATTTTTCACCATCCCATCTGTCATATGGGGTTTCGGGTGCCTGCGTTGTGGTTCCCTCTGGATAATCTCCGGGCGACGTAACATTCACCGGATCACCGGTTCCTGTGCTCCAAACCGTTTTACCGCGGTAATCGGATAAATATTCCCAGCTATCGCCCATGGGTGACCTGCACACAGCAAATCCCTTTCGGGCTTTCAGTGGCTCATCGGTGCAGGCATTTGCGGGCAAACCCACGCCAACAGGAAGATACTCAGACGTTGCAGATAAATACTCTCTGGTTTCACCGTCATAGTTATAAACCGTCATTTCGCCTGCGACGATGGCGATGCCATACTCCAGTACCGCTGCCTGCATTATGCTGCCCTCACAATATGATTGAATGCGATGTTACGCGGACGGGTTTCGGTTGCCGTTCGCACGGCCCGCGAGACATCAAAATCAAAGTTAGCCGCGCCATAGCCGCCATTCGTGGAGGGTGTCAGGCCCGTTGATAAAATGGACTCCACGATGGTGAACGGGCCGGAGTAAGTGACATCCCTGAGCATCTGCAGGCGGCCAATCGTTCCTTTGATGTTCTGAATGGCGTCAGTCTGGGAAGACAGCAGGCTACGCCCTGAATCTACTCCACGCCCGTCATCCAGCCCCCGGATAAATTCGCCACGCAAATCTGGTAACTTCAGACCAGGGTATGCCTTTGCCAGCTCAGGATATTGCGAGGCGGTAAAAGCCGCTCCATTACATTTCAGCCATCCTTCCGGCGCGTTCGCCAGAGGCCATGGTACCGGAACGCCTACAGGCAACGCTGAACCGGTCCCCAACCGGAGGTTATTTAAAAATACCGCCACATCGGCAATATCAGCGCCGTTTTTGCTGATATCCATTTTTCCCGCCAGTGCGCTGGTCATGGTAGTGGCAAAGTTCGGATCATTCCCCAGCGCGGCCGCCAGTTCGTTCAGCGTATCCAGCGCCGCCGGTGATGAACCCACTAGTGCCGCCAGCGCTGACTTCACAAAAGCCGTCGTGGCAATCTGGGTGTTGTTGGCGGTCTGTGCTGCAGTGGGAGCCGTCGGCGCTCCGGTCAGTCCCGGACTTGCCAGCGGCGCTTTGAGTGCCAGCGCGTTATTGAGTGCCGTCACCACCGCCTGCACGAATGCCGTGCTGGCAATCTGCGTGGTGTTAGTTCCTGCCGGTGCGGTTGGCGTTTTCGGTGTACCCGTCAGCGTCGGGCTGTCTTTCTGAGCGTACTGCGTATGCGGGTCTGCTGCGGCGATGTGCTTTGCAAGCTGGTCATCCACATACACCTTCAGCTCCAGCGCCCTGTCATCCACGTATTTACGGGTTGCCAGCACCACGGCGGGGTCTATTTTCAGGGTGACATTTTCGGTGCTACTGGTGATCAGCACCATGCGCACGGTCTGCGTGCGTCCGCTCCCCTCGGCCAGCTGCGGCTTGTAGCTCTCCGGGCAGTTGCCGACGGCAATCAGCGCGCCGGTGTCATCAAACAGACCAACCTCGCGAATCCACCACCCGCCCTCAGTTTCGGGGATCACCTGCTCGGCAATAATCTGGCTGCTGTTCTGCGGGTCGATGTAAAGCATATTGAGATCGGCCCGGCGCTTTTCAGCAACCAGTTTTGTCTGTTGGGCGTTAGGTGTCGGCAGCACACCGCCGCCATCGCCTACAGCCATCCGGGTAATGTTCAGCGGCACGCCGAGCGCGGCGGAACTTGCCAGCTTCGCCGCGCCGATCTCCGTTAGCAGGGTGTAGAATTTTGCGCTCATGGATTTACTCTCACTGTGTCAATAACATGGACCGCCCCGCCTTCGTAAGCGGTGCCGCCGGAAATAATGGTTTCATTGATGTACGGGTAAATCGTAATTTCTTCGCCGGTGTAGGTGGCTGCACCGACGAAATACGGCCCGCTGGTCTGCAGGTTGATGGACATGCCGATCAGATGACGGCTGCAGGGTTTGGCGTCACTGATGAGTCGCTCAAGCTCCAGATAGGTTTCTTCCGTGATGCCCTGGTCCTGCACACCAATATCCAGGCGAAACGTGCCCGGCTGTTCACCGCTCTGCCACCATTCGATAATGCGGATCAGGAAGCCAAACGGCTCCACCACCCGACGCACGGCGCTGGTTGTGCCCTTGTGCTGATGGATATAGAACGCATCCTGCACCACCCGACGCTTGACGCTTTCCGTCCAGCTCTCGTCCCAGCGGTCCACAGAAAACGCCCACGCCAGATACGGCAGAAAACTGACCGGACAGGTTGCCGGGTTCCACAGGTCACGCAGCGGCACTTCAAGCCCGGAAATACTGCTGCAGCTCTGCGCCAGTCGGCGCTCAAGCGGCGATGAGCCAGGCGGCAGGAGACTATTCATCCGTGCCCCCGTTGGTCACATTCCACAGCGTGCAGGAGGCGGCCTGCGTTTTGTCCAACACCACATCAGCCAGTGGAGAAGCCAGCTCCACGCGCTGCACACCTTCGACATGCAGCGCGGCATACAGGGCACTGCGGCGGATATCACGTCCTAGCCGCGTCTGACTGGCGATGTACTTCAGCAGGCTGGCCTTTGCCGCCGCCATCACCGGCTCCGCTTCCGGTCCCGGATAAAGAAACACCGTTGCCTCCACGCTGTACGGAATAATTTCGGCGCTGCGCACCGTCAGGCGATCCGCCACCGGGCGCACGCTCTCGCTGTTCAGCGCCTTTTCAACCACGGCCAGCAGGTCATTGTCTGCCGTGCCGTCACCCTCGCGGCTCAGTACGGTCAGCACCACGTCCGCCGGTGCCGGGCTGGTCGCGCTGGCATCCGCCACGCGCCCGTCCGCACTTCTGGCATGAAACTCATAGGCCGCCGTCGGTCCCGCAACAGAAAGACCTTCGAATGCGGCAGGCACGCGCAGGCGCAGCGCCTCATCGCTTTCCATCACTGCGGCAACAGGCGGCACGGCGCCGGTATCGGCGGGCGTTACCGTCAGGCGCTTAACGTTATAGTTGGCAGCGAGCTGGTCCAGATCGCCACCGAGGGCATACGCCACCATGACCGCCTGCGCGGCCTCGTTGATACGCTGGCGCAGCAGGACTTCGCGGTACGTACTTTCCTGCAGCTGTTTGGTGATGGGTTCAGATTCCAGCGCCAGCGTGCGGGCGACTGCAGCCTGTTCGTCTGCCGGATAGAGCGCGACAAAGGCCGCCTTGCGTTCAGCCAGCAGGGTTTCAAAATCCGGCACGTCAACAATCTGCGGTGCGGGGAGCTGGGAAAAGTCAATGACCGCCATTGTCTGCTCCTGCTGATACGGAAAGGGAAACGGGCACGCCGTTGTTCCGCTGCCCGGTAAGGCCAACGACCATGGAGCCGTCAAAATTGCTGCTGATGGTGATGGCGTTCAGCGTCAGGCGGGGTTCCCAGCGGCTCAGCGCCATGTACACCGCCGACATGATCTGCAGGCGCAGCGCCGGGTTCTGCGGCTGGTCAATCAGCACGGACAGCAGGGAGCCATATTCCCGGCGGGCAATGCGACTGCCCTGCGGCGTCAGCAAAATATCGCGCACCGACTGGCGCAGATGATCCGTATCCGTGATGGCTTTACCGTTACCCTGATTCATGCCGAGATACAGCGTCATACCGGACCTCCCGATGTGTCACCGCCCTTCATGACTTTGATATGGGCATGGTCATCCAACACGATCCCGTTGGAACTCATCGGGCCGCCCCCTTGGGTGACGCCGCCATTTATCACCACCTCGCTGTTGATGCGAGTGGTATCGGCTTCCACAACAAACTCGGCGGTTTTGAAGGTGATATTGTCTGCGGCCTCGATCACCATGGATTTGATACCCCGGATATGCCAGCGCCCGGTGGCAGGTTCGTACTCAAACCAGCCGCCGTCTGGGTACTGTGTCACGCAGCCGTCCACGGAATCCGATGGCGGTGAAAACTGGCTGGAGTAGATGGCAGGCAAGGCGAATGCAGTTTCAAGATTGCCCCCCATGCTCAGGACCACCACCTGCTCGTCCCGCGACGGGCACCACCATGTACGGGCACCACCGGCACGCAGCGTCAGCCAGTTAATCCAGTTAGTTTCGAGTTCGCCCACCTTCACCCGGCATAGCCAGTTCTCCCTGTCCACTTCGGTCACGGTGCCGGTGCGGATCAGGTTGGTGATAAGGCGCATGATTTCTGTGAGTTGTGCGTTCATAAAACGAGAATGAACTTGATTGCTCACGGAAGAAAACGCTATAAATTGTTTTATCAGTCGTACAATGATGGATAATCAATCAGGGAGTAAATAAGTGGAAGAATCGTGCATCGAAATTAAAAAAATGGTCGAAACACTCTCCATTAATACGTTGAGGAAAGCATTACACTCAAAACTCAGTGAGGCTAGATTTGCAGCATCCAACTTTAAAGAATCGTCCAATCTTGCACCTTTTTTACAATCTTCAAAGGAAAGACAATTTTATGACCAATTGTGTTTTTTTATGGATCGCACTAAAAACATCAGGACTAGCATTACTGATTGCAATAACACCATAAAAAAAACAAGGGCAGAAATAACGATTTTAAAACGCAAAGAAGAATCAAATCGCGAATTTTTCAGCTCATTACAATGTGATTTCATTGATAATATTGAAGTAATTATCAACCGACTGACTGATGGTAGTTTTCTCTCAAACCTAGAAAATGAAGTGGTATATAAAATCTATCGTAAATTAAAGAATGACGGAAAAATTTCAAACAATGATATAAAGAACCTGTTAAGTAATCTTGACTACTCACCAATAAGCCTCAAACATTTCATTCCCGGCATTTACATTCGAGAAGGAGAATATGAAAAATTTAGCATCGCCAAAAATAATTTACTTAAATTAGAAAAAACACTTAATAGTAAAAACATTCAAAATAGGTTAAATGAGCACAATAAATTAGTTGTACAAATAAATGAACTGGAGAGATCACCACAAAAAATCGCTGAAACCATCTTCTTGTGGAGGAGAGAACTCTCCCACTGCCTCAAAATAAATTATAAAAAAGAGGAAACTTCACATATTCCATCATTGTTGATTAAGGAAACATATTAAATACAAATAAAATCATAATAGATATTTAATTTAGACAGGAGTTATTCATTAATTTACCATCGAATGAAGCAAGATCTCATATATGAAATTTTCGATTTCGCGGTTAAACCCTAGAAGTCGCCTTTCAGCGTATCTTACTTGTGTGTTCTGACGGCTCACACGATCTCTTAATCCGTAATGATGCACCCGCGCAATCCTCTGCACCTTCCCTGCAAACTGCACGCTGACTAAATCCGCGCTGGCTGCAGTTTTCAGGTATTTCGCCGTGCGCAGCTTCGAAAACATCTGGCGCTTGATCCGCCCCTTTTTAGTCCGTGCCGTGACCTTTCGCGGCTCGTATCCTCTGCCGTCAGGGTTGCGCTGCAGCCGGATGTTCTGCTGCTGATTCCGGCGCAGCTCCTGCGCCAGCTCGCGCATCATCCGCTGACGTGCGGCAGGCTCCAGATTCGCCAGGAGAGCCGCCAGCCACTCGTCCACCTTATGCAGATTATCCACGTTTCACCGTCCACATTTCTTCTGGTTCGTCGGGTTCCGGGTCCGTCTCAACCGTTGAGATCCCGCCGTCGGTGCTGACCAGCACGCGTTCGGTCAGCTGCAGGTTCAGGCTGATATCGCACACGTCGTTGCGCAGAATATCGACCTCAAAGGTGAACAGCTTTTCGCGCAGGTCCGGGCTGTTGATCGCATCCGCCTGGTTGGCTTTCAGCCACAGCAGCACCGGGGCCATCAGCAGATTCTGGTCGCCGCTGAAATCCTCGATCACCACGTTCAGGGTGTAGCGGTATTCCCACGACATGGAATGCGCGCCGGTTGCCACCAGAGAACCGTTATCCACGAACAGATGCAGCTTGTCCGGGTTATCACGGACATAAGGCACCGCCTTATTCAGGGCGCTGCGTAAGGACTGCGGCTTGTTCACTGTTTCGCTCCTGGCACGCAACAATCGTGTCCACTTTGTCAGCACAGACCGCCCAGGCGGCCTCGGTTTCATCCAGTATCGCGTTCAGGTCGCCGTTAGTGCGCGGTGCTGACGGGTTCAGGCTGCACGGCGTCACTCTCGGACAGCCATTCACGGTAATCTGCACCTCCGGCGAAGGCCGGACGTTCCCGCAGCCGGATAATGTCAGCAGGCAAAGGAGTGTCAGCCCAGCGGCGTAAATCTTCGTTTTCACGTTTCAGTTCCTCGATCCGGTGCTGCCGGTGACGCAGCAGCGCGGTGGTTTGCTCCGCTGCCGCATAAAGCCGCATCTGCTCCCGGCTGTTGGTTTCGGTGAGTATCGCCAGGCTAATGAGCTGGCTGTTTTTCTTCGCCAGCGCCTGCGTTTTCGTCTCCAGCGCTTCGCCCTGCGTTTCGATAGTGTGGCGGGCATCGCTCAGCTGCCATGACTGCCAGCCCAGCGCTGCAATAACGAGCGCGAGCACTATCGCCAGCGTGCGCGTCATACCCCTGCACCTTTCAGACACCAGGCCATTTCCCGCGCGCGGCGGTTATCCAGTCCCTGATTAAACACGCCCTTGACGTACACCCAGCGCGGAAGCTGGCGGCAGGCATCCGCCCAGCGCTTTTGATTCAGCAGTTTCACCAGCGTAGAGCGGCAGGCATTATTGCTGCCAACGTTGAAAGCAAATGACACCACCGCGTCATAGACCTTTTGCGGAACCGACGGAACGACGCACTTCTCCAGCGCCTTCTCCACCTGCAGCACGTTGCTAATCAGCCCCTGCGCCGCCTGCCGTTCCGTGATGGTTTTGCCGGGCGTGACGCCGGAGGTGTTGCCAATGCCGTCGGTCCAGACGCCCGCGCTGCACTGATACGGCTGCAGGCGGCAGCCCTCGTAATCGGCAATCAGTTTCAGTCCGTCCACAGAGGTCTGCAGCGACTGAAAGCCGGGCAGCGTCGCGGCGATTGCCAGCACCGCCCCGACCAGACAGCGCTTAACGATTGAAGGATTCATATTCCCCCCGCGAAATTTTGCCGCCGCGCAGCAGTTTGAAAGACTGGTGTTTGTAGTACCAGTTGATCGCCAGCATCAGCACACCAATCAGCACGCCGCCGACCGTTGACGCATCCTTGAGCGACAGGTCGCCCAGCCAGGCCAGCAGCACGGCGATGCAGTAAGTGATAAAGGCGCTGAGTCGTTCAAGCGTCATGATTCAGTCCCATAGCTGGACGGTCTGCACGGTGGTTGATGCCGGGAGATCCGGCAGCTCCACCTGCAGCCCGTGCGGTAAAAAGGGGCCATGTTCAGCCAGCCCCGGATTGGCACGTAATACCTGCTCCGTGACGCCCTGCGTGCGCCCGTAATGACGCCAGCACAGGGCATCCACCGTGTCATACTGGTGCGCACGCAATTTCATCAGATAAGCTCCACCGTGCAGTGCGGTGCGTCCTGCACCCGGCTGATAGCCCAGCGCGCATCACGCCACAGGTCGCCGCTGGCCTCCGCCAGCTCTTCCCCCCGTTTTACGCCGGATGCCGTGGCGTCATAGTCCTGATAGCGCTCATTGAGCACGGCACGCGCCCAGCAATACACGGCGTTGTGATAGTGCTGGATGCGCTCGCTTTTGCCGTCGAGCACGTCCGCAGGCACCTCGGCCAGCGCCTGAAAGCCGAGCATTCGCTGACGGTTGCGAAAATCGAACAGCTCGGCGTTCACTTCTGAAATGGCGGTCAGCAGCACCTGCTTTAAGCGCGGCTGCGTCACCGTGCCGTCAGTGCGCATCACGCTGCGAAATTCCGACAAGCTCACATCCGGCCAGAAAGGCGTGTTTTTGATGACCTCCGCCTGTTCCGGTGCCGGTTCGGGCGCAACAAACTTCATGCGGTGTTCTCCTGAATAAGTGGGCGGTGAACGGGATTTTGATGAGGCCATGCCTGTCGCCATCCCGTGCCGCCCGTGCGCGGGGCACGTTCCGTCAGCGGTCGTTGCGCAGTCTGCGCTCCAGCCGCTCTTTGTCTTTCTTCACACCGCAGCGGGGATCCAGCTGGAGCGCATGAGTCAGGTGATTCAGAGCCGAGGCCGGGTTGTTCTCGCTCAGCACCGCGCCGATGGCTTTGTGCAGGCGCGCCCGCGACTGGTCCGGCATATCCTGCCCGGTGGTCAGCTCCAGCGTCTGCAGCAGCGGATCGGCATCGAACGGGGCAGCGGCCAGCATCGCACTTTGTGCCGCGTCCGCCATTTCTTCGGCCAGCACGGTCTGCACGTTGCGATTCCCGAGCGGCATCACCCAGCCATGGCGCAGGGCATGACGCCCGATTTCCAGCGCACCGGCATAATCCCCGGCATCGATACGCCACAGCATCACGTACATCAGGACGTCATCCTGCTGCGCGCCGCCAGCCGCCAGCACGCCGTCCGCCCAGGCGGTATATCGCGGCAACAGCTCCACCTTGATTTGCGCCTTTTTCACCGTGGACTGGATGCCCTTGAGGCGGCGACGGTCCTCTGCCAGCTGGAGCAGCATCAGGTCATAACCCGACGCATGGCGAACACTGCCGCCCTCGCGGGCGGCCTGTTCAGCCTGAATGCGCAGGCGGTGCTGCCGTGCGGGACTCAGGCTCATGCGTTACTCCTCAGCTTCCGGCGCAACTGGCGCGCTGAAATCACCAATAGTGATGTTTTCCACCAGGGCCGCGCAGCGGTAGTCCTCCACCACGTAGGCCTCGTTCACCGATTCGAAGTTTTCGATGCGGTCACGTTTCGGGTTGTCGATAACCGAGCGGCGGCGGGTGTCTTCCTGCCAGTAGATGGACAGGTTATCCAGACGGGTGATCAGCACAGCGTTTGCCGGGAAATACGGCGCGCGCACGGCCTGCAGGCCGCCCATGCGTTTCTGACTGATGATGAGATCGGCGGCGATTTTCTCGCTGTTCTCCTGCTCCTTGTTGACCAGCGGGAAATACTTGTCCGATAACAGCTCACGACCACAGACCACAACCAGCTCGTCATCATCCTGGAAAATTGGATCGATAAGCTCGTTGACCGCATCCATCACCAGTGCGTCGAGGTTGGCATACAGACCGCCCTTGCCTACTTTCACCGGTTCGATGGTTACAGTGCCGTCGTCTGCCGTTTTAATACCCAGCACGTTATCCGGCGCGTCTTCGCGGATTTTCTGCAGCCAGCCTTTATTCACGTCCTGCAGCAGCACGTTCTCGCCACGGTTGGAGGTCTTGGCGCGCTTCACGCCGTTAAAGCCGATCATGATGCGGTCCAGCGCCTGGCGTTTCACGATGGCGTTGCGGATACGCACCTGGAAGTCCTGGAACTTCGCCCACAGATCCAGCTTCGCGTAGGTCAGTACGGTGTCGAAGTTGGTCTGCTCGCACTTGTATTCCACGTCCGCCATCAGCGTCGGATCGGTTGGCTCGCGCTCTTTGGTGGTGGTGTCGGTGGTGCCGGCAATGGTGCTGCCGACGCCCAGCCCCAGCAGCTGGCCGGACTGTTCGGCCACGCCCATCACGTTGATCAGCGTCAGAAACGCGGCGGACTGCTGAATTTCATCTTCCAGCGTCTGGGATACCGACGGCTCCACGGTGAATTTGCTGGCAAGCTCGGTCACGGCCACACCGTTCAGGCGCGCCAGCTGCTGCAGGTAAGCGTTAAAGGCAAAGCGGGTTTTCTGTTTCATGTGTTGGTTTGCTCCTCAGCAATTGGTCACGGTGCCTGCCGGGGCGTCACCGCCCGGCGCGCGCTGGCGGTAGTCTCTGCGGCTGTCTTCGCGGTTGAGCTTGTGCTCAAGCTCAGCAAAGGCGGCCTGCTGCTCCTGCAGGGAGGATTCCAGCGCGGACAGGCGTTCGCCGTTATCAGAGAGGGTTTTAGCGGTGCGTTCGCTCAGGCTCTGCTGCTCGGTGGCGACCAGTTCCACAGCCTGATGCACGTCAGAAAATCGCGCGTCGTCGGTCTGCTCTTTTTTGGTGAACAGCGCGGTAACGCGGGCAAACAGGGAGGGTTTGTCGTCCTGGGTTTCTTCCAGTTCGATAAGGGTTTCTTCGGCGGCAGAAAACAGGTTGTCCGGTTTCTGCTTGCGGTTAGCCAGCGGGTTATGGGCAGCGCTGGCGCTGAAGGCCAGCATCTCGGTGCCGAGGCTCGCCGGATCGTCAGTAGCGGCAAGCCCGACAAGATAGGCTTTGCCGGTGTCGGCAAATTTCGGGCTGACCTCCATGGAGGTGAACAGCTTCTGGCCTTTTTTGACCAGCTCCACGAGTGAAGTAGTCGGCTCCACGTCGGCGTACAGCGCCATTTTTCCGGCCAGCGGTCCGTCCTTGATTTCTTCGGCAACCAGGGCCGTCACCTGGCCGTAGCGGTTAAAGGCGCTGTCCGGGGAATACGATTTGATATGCTCAAGGTTAATGAGCGCGGTGTAGACCGTCGGGTTGTAGCTCGCCGCCATCTGTTCCAGCCATTCACGCTGGATTTCGCGTCCGTCGGTGGTGGCACCTTCCACCCCGATGCGGAAACGCTTTGCTTTCACTGTCATGAGCCGTGCTCCGTTAGATAACTGTCTGGAGCCTTATGGTTGCGGGGATGGGGGGAGTGAGACAACGCGCGGCGCTTGTGCCCTTTGCCATACAAAACGAAGCCGAAGAAAGCCGTCAGTCAAGGCCGTAGGCTTGTGCCATGGATATGACACTAACCCCCGCAGACCTCGATCCCCGTCGGCAGGCCATGCTGCTGTACTTTCAGGGATACCGCGTAGCCCGCATTGCTGAAATGCTGGGCGAGAAAGTTGCAACCGTTCACAGCTGGAAGAAACGCGACAAATGGGGCGAGTACGGGCCGCTGGATCAGATGCAGCTCACCACCGCCGCGCGCTACTGCCAGCTCATCATGAAGGAGCAAAAAGAAGGGAAAGACTTCAAGGAAATTGACCTGCTGGCGCGCCAGTCAGAGCGCCATGCCCGTATCGGCAAATTCAACGATGGCGGCAACGAGGCCGACCTGAACCCCAACGTTGCTAACCGCAACAAAGGTCCTCGCAAACCGCCGGAAAAGAACCTCTTTACCGACGAGCAGATCGAGAAGCTGCAGGAGGTTTTCCACGATTCGATGTTTGCCTATCAGCGCCACTGGTGGGAGGCAGGCAACCGGCACCGCATCCGCAACCTGCTCAAATCGCGCCAGATTGGGGCGACCTTCTTCTTTGCCCGTGAGGCGCTGATTGACGCCATCACCACCGGGCGCAACCAGATTTTCCTCTCCGCCAGCAAGGCGCAGGCACACGTCTTTAAGCAGTACATCATCGACTTTGCCAAAGAAGTCGATGTGGAGCTAAAAGGCGACCCGATGACGCTTAGTAACGGCGCGTGCCTGTACTTTCTCGGCACAAATGCCCGCACGGCGCAGAGTTATCACGGCAATCTGTACCTGGATGAATATTTCTGGATACCGAAATTCCAGGAGCTGCGTAAGGTCGCGTCCGGGATGGCCATCCACAAAAAATGGCGACAGACCTACTTCTCCACGCCGTCCAGCCTGACGCACAGTGCGTATCCGTTCTGGTCCGGTGCCCTGTTCAACCGGGGCCGCGCCAAAGCAGACAAGGTGGATATTGACCTGACGCACAGCAGCCTGGCCCCCGGCCTGCTCTGCCCGGACGGACAGTACCGCCAGATTGTCACCGTGGAAGATGCGGTGCGCGGCGGGTGTAACCTGTTCGATATCGACCAGCTGCGTATGGAGTACAGCCCGGACGAATACCAGAATCTGCTGATGTGCGAGTTTATCGACGATCTGGCGTCCGTGTTTCCGCTCAGCGAGCTGCAGGCGTGCATGGTGGACAGCTGGGAAGTGTGGTCCGATTTTCACGCGCTGGCGCTGCGCCCGTTTGGCTGGCGCGAAGTGTGGATCGGCTACGACCCGGCGAAAGGTACGCAGAACGGTGACAGCGCAGGCTGCGTGGTCATGGCGCCGCCCACTGTTCCGGGCGGCAAGTTCCGCATTCTGGAGCGTCATCAGTGGCGCGGGATGGACTTCCGCGCCCAGGCGGACGCCATCAAAAAGCTGACGCAGCAGTACAACGTGACCTATATCGGCATCGACTCCACCGGTGTCGGCCACGGCGTGTATGAGAACGTGAAGGCGTTCTTCCCGGCCGTGCGCGAGTTTGTCTACAACCCCAACGTCAAAAACGCCCTCGTGCTTAAGGCCTACGACATTATCAGCCACCGCCGTCTGGAGTTCGATGCCGGGCACACCGACATCGCGCAGTCATTTATGGCAATCCGCCGCGCCACCACCGCCAGTGGCAACCGCCCAACTTACGAAGCCAGCCGCAGCGAAGAAGCCAGCCACGCCGATCTGGCCTGGGCGACGATGCACGCGCTATTTAACGAACCGCTGCAGGGCGAATCCGCCAATACCAGCAATATTGTGGAGATTTTTTGATGGGCAAGAGAAAGAAAAACCGCGCCGCAGTTCAGCACAGCAGCGGCGCGACAAGAGCAGAAGCGTTCAGCTTTGGCGACCCGATCCCGGTACTGGACCGCCGCGAGCTGCTGGATTACGTGGAGTGCGTGCAGATGGGTCGCTGGTATGAACCGCCCGTGAGCTTTGACGGACTGGCGCGCACCTATCGCGCCGCCGTGCATCACAGCTCACCAATTGCCGTTAAGCGCAACATTCTGACCAGCACCTTTATCCCACACCCGTTGCTCAGCCAGCAGGCGTTCAGCCGGTTCGTGCAGGATTATCTGGTGTTTGGCAACGCCTATCTGGAGAAACGCACCAACCGGCTCGGCGGTATTCTGTCACTGGAGCCGTCGCTGGCGAAATACACCCGTCGCGGCGTGGATCTGGATACGTACTGGTTTGTGCAGTACGGCATGACTACCCAGCCGTATGAGTTCACCAGAGGCAGCATTTTTCACCTGATGGAGCCGGATTTAAACCAGGAAATTTACGGCCTGCCGGAATACCTGTCCGCCATCCCCTCTGCCCTGCTGAACGAGTCTGCCACGCTGTTCCGCCGCAAGTATTACATCAACGGCAGCCATGCGGGGTTCATCATGTATATGACCGATGCAGCGCAGAACCAGGAAGACGTGAACAACATCCGCCAGGCAATGAAAAGCGCCAAAGGGCCGGGCAACTTCCGTAACCTGTTTATGTACTCGCCGAACGGCAAGAAAGACGGGATTCAGATCATTCCGCTGTCAGAGGTCGCGGCCAAAGATGAGTTTCTTAATATCAAGAATGTGAGCCGGGATGACATGATGGCCGCGCACCGCGTTCCGCCGCAGATGATGGGGATCATGCCGAGTAATGTTGGGGGGTTTGGGGATGTGGAGAAGGCCAGTATGGTTTTTGTAAGAAACGAACTAAAACCACTTCAAAAGAGGATTGAGGAAATAAATAAATGGATTGGTGAACGAGTTATAAATTTTGAGCCCTACGAACTTATTTAAAAAGGAGGCAGGTGTTATTCCTGCCTCCTACTTCATTGATAGCGTTTCATTATTGAATCAGCTAAATGACTCCCAGCACCAATCAATCTCGCAAGGATTTTTATCTGCTCTTTGCAGTTTTCATCTGCATGCTGGGTTGGATAGTTCATTGTGTGGTCAATTTCCCCCCAAACTTCTTCAAGAAGGGTTCGAACTTGCACTTCACAACAAGTAACACTACCTCCCCTATTAGGTTTTAAGACATAGTGAATACTCGTATAGAAACTTTGCTTAACAAGAGGTCGGAGACCCAAACTCTCAAAATAAACTTTCGACTCAGGATCCCAAGTATATGCCTTTGGCTCTTCAAAAAGCGCATATTCCCCTTCATCCACCGCTCTCATAATTGCACGATGTATATCTTCCATTTGACTTAAATGAAGATGTAACACTCGTATCCCAGCAATATCCGTTATCCGTTCAAAAATATTATCGGCTGTTATATGACCTTTCCGCTCTGCTTCAGGCAACTGATCATCTTCATTATTCTTTCTTTCAATTTTCTCTAAAAGATGATCAATATCTTTTAATCTAAAACGGAGTGAGTGGACATGAAATTTAATTTTAGTTGACTCAAAAAAATTTTTAATATTTTTCATGAAATATTCATAGGCATCGATCTCATCTAAAAGACGCCTATAAATATCAGCATATTTTTCTTTGAGAGCCATAATTATTCCTCTCCAATCTTATCAATACGAGCCAAAAGATCATCCGCAAAATCACTGTATGCTTTCTGCTTATCTAGAAAAGTCTGTCTATTGCCTGAAACAGTTGCTCGGTCTTCTGCACTCATATCTTGGATGAAAGGAACCTTCCATATTGGAGCTCGATACTTTTGAGACATGGAAGGGAGAGTATTATGAGAATGTATAACGGCTTTACCACCAATTGGTTGTGAAATATCTACTGGATCCTGCTCTTGATAACACTCCTGGGGAATATGCCTTTTAATCACATCAGGTATTTTCTGGACATATGAGTAATGAGCTGTCGCTAAATCAAGTTCATTTCTGCCTTCATACTTCTTAGCATTATAAATTGTATACCCCAAAAATTTGACAAAGTTTTTAGGGAAAACCTCTCTCTTTTTATCAGGTAAAAGTTTATACATGGTATCAAATTGGTTTTTCCAATTCTTTAACGACTCACCAATATTAGTTATCCCAAAGGTCGAAAACATATCAGGCATGCATGGGACAAAAAAACCAGTTGAGGTGGAAATAATAACTCGGTTAAGCATACCGAGACTTGGAGATGTATCAATTATCACCATTTCGTAATCGAATTTTCTCTCTGCTTCTAAACATAAATTTCTAATGCTAGTTATCAGTCGCAATGCCTGAGGTTCACCCATGAAGGCATCGCTCCATCCCTTAGCAATTTTATCCTCATATTTATGCAAACTTAAACGACCAGGAATAATCCCTAATTTATCATTAAGTTCATACACAGCACTTAGCGAGGAAGATTCGTAGACCCCATCTTCTATTGGTTTTAATAAGCAGTGAATACTTCGCGGCTTACTCAAAAAATCTTGGTACGAAAGTTTACTTTCCTCTAAGGCTGATTGGAAATCCTCGATAAAAGGTTCCTCTTCTAACCATAATTTTTCTAGTTCATCCGGAGAAATACACTGTAAAGTGAGATTTGACTGAGGATCAAGATCAATCATTAAAGTCTTAATGCCTTTCTCTGCCAAAGCATGAGCCGTATGGTATCCAAGAGTAGATTTACCTACGCCGCCCTTATTATTAAAAATTGAAATAATTTTCATATGTAAACTCTTTGCTTTAAATTGATATCAGATTAATACGAAAAGAACGCGCGCGCAATCGTATCCCCGCCACGCCTGCCCGCTTTGTGTAGCGGTTTTCATGCAGGTGCATGACGGGCCGGAAAGCGCGCCAGTTCTGGCGGCTCCGACCCGTTGCGATCCTATTTAGATCATGCGAATCCATGCACCATAGACATGCACAGCATCTTCATGCCGCAGAATGCCGTACGGGAGGGAGTTTCCCATGGTGCGAAATCACTAATGCGTACTTTCATCCTGCCTTACTCCGAAATCATTTAGCCTGGTAACCAGATCGCTCGTCAGCTCCGAAAGCCACGAGATCGCAACCTCCTTGTCGTCATCGCTACAATCTGAGCTGGCGACTAGCCGGGCCATAAGTTCTATCCGCTGCAGTGCAAGTGACTCCATGAACAAATCGTTCACAACTCCCTCCCCTTATTACTGTTTATATATACAGTACAACATATGTATTTAAAGCTGAAATAGTTTTTTACTCAGCTAACCCTTTGATTAATAGATAACCTCATTCCTGACTTTTTCAGTACCACTGACGCCATTTGTCATCCTCCTGTAGCCGCTGATTCCGGTAGAACAGGCGCAACCCGGCTCCAGATGGCAGACTGCCCCCACGCAGAAGCAGATCCACTTCTGTTTCGCTGGCGTCAAAGCCTCTGGACCGCAGTTCTGCGTCGAGCTGCAGTCGTTGGTGTTCCGTAATTTCCTGTTTGTACCCTTTCCGACGCTTCGGTTTTACCAGCCGCAGCCTCGCCGTAAGCTCACGCAGTTCCTTTTTACTCATATTCTCGAAGTCCGGCAGCGCTGCCGGTTCTTCGTTACCTGATGATTCGCCCCCTGTCTGGTACATTTTTTCAACAGGGGGACAGTTATTGCCACGAGTCCAAGGGGCGCAAGCGCCCTGGTCGGCTGCCGCCTCCTGAAGGTCAACGGCCTTACGAACCATTTTCCACTTCATCGCGTGCGTGCAGATTCGGCCCTCAACAATCGGGGACCAGATGCCATAGATACGGATGCCGTGATCGCCATAGGTGCCCGGCTCATCGTTAAGCTCGTATGCAGTTCGGATAAGGTGGTGCTTGCGGGGAACCAGAACGCCGCCCTGCTTCATGATGTAGGTGGCAAAGCAGCCCGCATCGGCAGCAGCCAGCACGGCATCCAGTCGCGCATTTTCCAGCACCGGCGTACCTGCCTTTTTATCGCCCTGCGCTCTCGCGGCCTGCCCGGCCAGCAGACGCAGCTCGCGGTATGCCTGACGCCCAGGAATGCCGAAGAAACGGAATTGCTGAACACGGTGCAGGGATGCCCAGGCGCTTACGTGTTCGGCGCTGTCGCGCAGTGATTTGCCGGTTTCCTTGCTGATTTCTTTTGTCAGTCCGCGCCCGTCGATGTTCTTGCTGATGTATTTGGCGATGTAGCTGGTCGGCGTGCCTTTGCGCGGGTTGATGAGTTCAGACTTAAAGCGCGGGCCGGTGTTGTTGCCCAGCTCGGTGCGGTCTTCACGAATGGCAAATTTACGCAGCAGCGCAGTGAGCGTGCGGCGGTCTTTTTTGCGCATGAAGCACAGCAGGTGCCAGTGCACAGTGCCGTCGTGATGCGGCTCAGCAACGCGTACCCCATACCAGCGCAGCCCGGCTTTGTGCATGGCTTTGCGGAATGCGGTGAAGGTATCGACCAGATAATCACTGCTCTGCCGGACCGTTTCGCTGGTCCACTTCGGATTGGGCCTGCCGTTGTTGAGCGTGGCGTGGAAGCGTGACGGGCAGGTGATGGTATAAAACACAGCGCAGTCACCGCGCATTTCGGCGATCAGCTCCAGTCCTTTTACACAGGCCATCATTTCGTTGCGCCGGTGCGCCGGATTGCTGCTGCTGGCGTTCACCACCTCTTCCATATCCAGTGTGTCACCGTCGGCATTCACCAGCTCATGCGACTGGAAAAACTCCAGCGATTTGCGGCGCAGCTCGCGTTTGTGGATCACGGCTTCATAGCTGACGTACGGGGACGCTTTTCTGTTAACCAGGCAAACAGCGCGCAGCTGTTCTTCCCGCCACTCGCAGCGCATCTGCCACAGCTTGCGATACCACCAGTCTGCACACAGCATACGCGCCAGCGAACCCGGAATCAGGTCATAGGGCACAGGCTTGCGACGGCGTTTCTTACGGCGCAACTGTTCAAAGGCAGGGGGAATAACATCAAGACGCATAGCCTCTGCCGCCACCTGTTCCCATGACTGGCGGATCTGTTCCGGTTTAACGTCATCAGTCACAAACAGATCGCTGCAGGCAGCATCAAGACACATGCTCATGTGTGCCGCAACCAGCGTGGACAGACGCTTGACCTGTTCCTGACTCATCTCAGGCAAAACCAGCAGCCCCTCCAGCCCTTCATGACTCGCCATAAACCGGAACGAGGCAGATACCTGACTTTCACGTACACGGTTCAGTCGCTCAAGACACGGCTTGATGGTTTCGCGCAGATAGCGGGAATATGCTTTCGGCCTTCCCAGCCCCTGGAAGAACTTAATCCTTTCCAGCAGAGGTTTACTGACGTGGGCGGGTTCGGCGCTGACGTTAGCCAGAATGACTAAGTCGGGATTAAAGCGCTGCTGCTCGCGCGCCATTTTGGCGCGGCTGATGAGCTGGTCCTGTTCCATTTCCCGCTGAACAGGATCGCGAGATTCATTGAAGAAATAGCGTTCCCAGACCTCATCACTCATGGCCTCGCGGTGCAGTTGTTCCTGCTCGTTATCCACAGCGTAGAGAGTGATCAGGTTTGAAAGCGCGGACACCGGCGCAACTTCCGCCGGGTCCAGATAGGGGTTAATTGCTTTTTTCGGGGCATTCCATGAGAAAACCCCGGCGGCCTCAGTCGGGCCGTCGTTGTCTTTTATTAACTCAGGCATCACTGACAGATTCCTAGGCTCACAACACGCCTCGGGTGTAGTGCTTGCCTTTCAGTTCTGCGATTTCCTGACACGTCACGCAACATTGCACGCTCGGAATAGCTTGTCTGCGAGCCGTTGGGATTGGCGCGTCACAGTCGATGCAAAGTACGCGAGCGGTACCCGTATTTCGTGCGCGGGCATTGTTGATATGGCGCTGCAGGTTTTCTTCAACGCGCTGCTGTACGAGATCCATGGAGTCCGCCATCAGTGCCAGTCTCCGCGTGATTCAGCTTCATAACGGGCAACTTCACGGCGCAACAATTCCGCTGCCTCTATTCCAGTCATTTCTTTCTGGAGGATGTGGAGCGCCAGTGCCTCCATGCGGATGGATACGGCAAAGGCGCAGCTTTTACGCTCATCCAGGCGTGTCTCGTTAAACAGCTGGAATAAACCGGCATCATCCGGTCCGGTTTTGGTGGTGCGGGTTTCACTATTTCGCATAATCATTACTCCTGAATTTGGGCAAAAGAATGCCCGGCGGGTTTACGCCATTAATTTCGGTTTTGGGTTAATTCGGCATGGTTAGCCGTTTAGGAAATAAGCTCACCACTGCACGAAAATGATTCATTGCTTTAATCAGCTCCCGCTTTTCGTCAGTGGTCAGCTCATTAATATTTACGCTGTGACGTTCTGCCGGAATTTTTGCCATGAACAATATGGCGGCCAGTGCCCTCTCGTTTTGTTTGTGGTTAATGTCGCGGGGATCGCGCATCTCATTAATAAACCGTTCCAGTTCCCGCTCAATATTCAGACCAAACACTTTTGCTCTCAACTCCGCGATATGGTTCAGCCCATTCAGGCGCTGACCGGGACTAAGCGGAACTGTCGCCAAGTTACCTTCTATAGCCATTGATTAACCTCACTAACGACCTGAAGTTAAATGGTTAAACACCCACATAACTCACTGAACAAAAAAGCTTTCTAAATGATGCCGGGATTTTTATACACGCCCGGCGCGTGCCTTAGTGGTAGAATGTTTGCGCCAACAATCATCTACCCGTCGAAGGAGAAACCTGATGTCAGACTCTGACAACTTCCACGTATTGCCTCGCCCTGCTCCTGCACCTCAACCAGCGCCGGGACAGGATAAAAAATAGGATTCCGGCATGACTAAACAAAGCTCCGAATACTTCCAACTGCATTACAGTTATTACCTTGAAGTTATGACGGCAACGCTTCACGGTAGAGCTGACAAATTGATGACAGCCATTCAGCTTATTAGCGGTACTGCTGTTTTTGCGGACACCGGTCTGGAATGGTTGTTCGCTTTGCCAGTTGTCGTTATCGCGACAATTCAACTTGTGTGGCAACCAGCTATTATTTCCGAACGTGCTAGCGTACAAAGCCGCCAGTACGGGGAATTGCTTTATGCAGGGGATGAACTGACCCCGGAACTGATTGCACAAAAGTTGAAAATGCTGCATCACTCTGATTCCGCACCTTTCGGTTCTTTGTTAAATCCAGCCTACAAAAGAGCTGCTATTGCATGTGGTCGGCCTGATGACACTAAGCTCAGCGTCCAGGAAAAGCTTTTCGCCTGGTTTGCAGGTTGCCTGCCACGTTAATACTTAGACGTTGTAGCAAACTCTTTTTGCCAGTTCCCCGGACAGCCTGCTGCCGGGGAGACAATTCAATACACGGATGCCACTTTTTCCCGTCAGGTAAGTAAATCCAGCCATGACCGTAATGCATTGCCGGGCTTTGCCTAACCAGCAGTGATGCGAATGAAGGTTCGTTATTCAACATAAACACCTCAGCTCAGCCCAAAAGAAGAGCCAAGACCTGTCATGGTATCGACGACACTGGCCATTGCAGGATTGGCCTGTAAACGCGCCTGCAGTGAAATGGCTGTAAGCGCCATCAGCCGAGTAACGGCGTTGACGCTTTCGACAACCTGGCGGCGGGTGGTCGCATTTAGCTGAACACCAGAAACCGCACTCGCAGCGACACGGCCGATCTCGGCAGTGGCTTTCAGGACGTACTGAGGCATTTTCTCCCGTGCTACTTCATTAGTTGGTACACAGGGCAGGCAGTGAATCTGAGCCAGAAAACCATCAACCAATGTTGAGTCTTCTGTGAGATCGGTCAGCAGCCATATATCAGGAGCTGTAAGCTGATGCGGTTGCTCCGGGTTGAGCTTATTACGCAGGGTTTGAACATTCATACCTGCACGTTCTGCCAACTTCGTCATGTTGTGACGTAGAGCGAAAGCACGGCAGGCTTCATTAAAATGGGGATGTTTTGATATGCGATAGTCAAACATAGTCAGTTGCTCCGTGAAGTCTCAAAATGGAACTAGTTGATATTCACATTGCAATCAGCAAGGGCATCGACAGTCATCGCAGCAATGTTAATCATCACTTTTTCACGCTTTTTATCCTTGCGTAGGCGATGACGAAGCAATCGACCATCTGCAAGCATGTCGTTGATGGTGTCAATAGATAACCCTGTGAGTTCACTATATCTTTCTATAGTGACGTGGGGTGTGATGAGAGTGATTGAAATGTTAGGTCTCATGATGCAACATTCCTCGTTTAGCAATGATTAATCAGGATGAATACTGATCGTTTGTATTTTGTGAACACCATAAACATACGATCGCATCATGAAATCGTCAAGATAAAAGTTCACTTGGAGTGACCATGAATTTGGAAAAAGGCGGTCGTGGGGCTATAGAGCGCATGGTTGAAGCCTATGGTTTCAAGACAAGACAAGCTTTGTGCGACCATTTGGGGATTTCGAAAAGCACCCTTGCAACACGCTACATGCGTGATTCATTCCCTGCGGAATGGGTAATTCAATGTGCACTTGAAACTGGTACATCTTTAAAATGGCTTACTACTGGGAAGGGTCGCAGCGAATGTTCACAAAATGAAACCATCATAAGTCTGGATAAGCATGTTTTGACTGATGGGAAGCTGTTAGCTGAAGGATATTACATTTTTGATAAAGGTTTTTTACCAACAGATTTAGTTAACCCATTGTTCATCTGTGACGGTAGCAGATCCTATGTAGTTGATGAAAATTTCAAAGAAATCATTGACGGCATATGGTTGATAAAGTTTGATGGGAAATTCTATATAAAAAATGTTGCAAGACTACCTGGAAATAAACTTCGTATCATTAGTGATAATCTGTCTTTCGACTGTGGGTTTGATGAAATAGAGTTTGTTGCTCAAGTAAGATTATCTATATACTAAATAGAGAATAATAAATGAATGAAAAAATATATAATTTAGCCGAAATCTTCTTAAAATTTTCTTTATGGCCACTATTATGTATTATTGCAATAATACTTTTTCGCGGACAAATTAGGTCAATACTATCCAATATTGGTGGTGCTAACAGTGTAAAATTAAATTCTGCGGTTTTGAATTTTGAGGCAACTACATCTAAATCAGTTGCACACACACAAGATAGCGAAGATTTAGTTGAGTCCTTTGAGAATGTTAAAAGCACAGTAAAAAAACCATCTCAAGATGAAATAAACAAAGATTGGTTTATTACGGCTCAAGAATTTTTGAATAATGGCAAAATTAAAGAAGCTAGGTGTTACTTTGATGATTTCATGAAAAATGACATCAAAAATGAAAACTATGCTCAAGAACACTCGTTTTTTCTGTATTTAGAATATTCATCAACTCTCAACATTGAAGTATTGAAAGAATGTCTAACATATGTGAACCAAACAGGTGATATTAATAAAAAACATTTTTACATAAATAGCTATATCTCTTGCTTACAATTAACTAAGCAATATGAGAAAGCTATTAAATTTATTGAAAAAGAAATCGAGCACATTCCTAACCTGGAGGTAAAAACTAATCTAACTGTCCGCTTAGCTCAGATATACACTGAGACGTCAGACTTACAAAAAGCTAAAGACATAATTATTGTTCTAATTGAAAAACTAGAAAAGATTAATGAAGATAGCACTGATACACATCTACATAGTGCATATCTTCAGCTAGCTCAAATAGAGAAAAAAAACAATAATAATTTTAACTTTGCTTTATGTCTTGATAAAGCAGCAGAATACTCTCCCTCTGATACTAATTCTATATTTAACGCAGCATACGAGACATCAAATGTTGCTTTAACCGCACTTGAGGTTGCAAACTACAGCAACTTAATAAATCTAGATGCAAAAAACAGTGATCTGTTTAATAACATTGGTGTGACTACTGACAGGCTCAATTTAAACCTAGTATCCGGTAAATACTATAACAATGCAGTTGAGCTTGGAAACTCTCTCGCCATGGCTAACATTGGCGGTCTTCTACTTGATGCTGGTCTTTATGTACAAACTGAAGATATTATTAAAAAAGCACTATCCCTTGGCAATCCTCACGAAAATATTTTCCAGTTAGCCACCAGATTGAACTCAGAAAAAGAAATTCAGTTTAAAAAGTGGATAGAAATAATTGAACACTCTCAAATTAAACAAAGGTTGGTCAGAAAATATACTCGATCGTACTATTGCGAGAATAAAAAACTTCCAACGCATCAACATTGGATTGATGATAAAGGGATCAAAGTATCATCTCAAATAACCAAAGGTGAACTCGAATTATGTTGGGAATCAGAATCTGACAATATTTCATTAACAGCATCAATAGTTCATTCATCCTTTAGTGGAAAATATAATCAAAAGAAAAAGAACATACAAAATTCTCTTTTAGGATTTATGAATAAAGATATTTCAATCGATTGCCTTGGATTTTATGATTTTGACAGCGAGCAAATCTTAATTATCTCGCCGCTAGCAGATAATGATTTCAGTCGAATTTTGAATAAGATATGAAATGAGAAAGTAAAGGGTTATTTTCTAACATATCATACATTGACCACTGGTCAAACATACAGTTAAATTTAGCCCTCAGACATGAGGGCTTTTTTTATGGCAGTACGAAAACTAGACACAGGAAAATGGATTTGCGAATGCTACCCCGTTGGACGAAGTGGGCGTCGTGTGCGTAAGCAGTTCGCCACCAAAGGCGAAGCACTGGCTTTTGAGCGCCATACGATGGATGAGGCAGAGGCTAAGCCCTGGTTGGGTGAATCGGTTGACCGTCGGACTCTGAAAGACGTGGTTGAACTCTGGTTCAAGCTGCATGGTACAGCTCTGACTGCTGGCGAGCACGTTTATGACAAATTGCTTCTGATTGTTGATGCCCTCGGAAATCCTCTCGCTACCGAACTCAGTTCCAAGTTGTTCGCGCACTATCGTGACAAACGCCTGACGGGTGAAATCTACTTTAGCGAGAAATGGAAGAAAGGCGCCAGCCCGGTTACTATCAATCTTGAGCAAAGCTATCTTAGTGGAGTCTTTAGCGAGCTGGCCCGGCTAGGAGAATGGACAGCGCCAAACCCACTGGAGAACATGCGCAAGTTCACTATCGCAGAAAAGGAAATGGCCTGGCTGACTCATGAGCAAATCACAGAACTTTTGTATGATTGCAGCCGCCAAAGCCCCCTGCTCGCTCTGGTTGTCAAAATCTGCCTAAGCACTGGAGCACGCTGGCGTGAAGCTGTGAATCTAACCCGTTCTCAGGTCACTAAATATCGGATCACTTTCGTCAGGACCAAAGGCAAGAAGAACCGCAGCATCCCGATTAGCAAAGAGCTGTACGAGGAAATCATTGCGCTGGACGGGTTCAGTTTTTTTACAGACTGCTACTTTCAGTTTTTGTCGGTGATGGACAAAACCTCTATCGTGCTTCCTCGCGGGCAGCTAACCCACGTTCTGCGCCACACGTTTGCAGCGCACTTTATGATGTCAGGCGGGAACATTCTTGCCCTGCAAAAAATTCTCGGCCATCACGACATAAAAATGACCATGCGCTATGCTCATCTTGCCCCTGATCATCTTGAAACAGCCCTGCGCTTCAACCCGTTAGCTACCCTGCCAAGTGGCGACAAAGTGGCGGCAGCGGTTGGCATTACCCCGTAATCGCCACTCCTTATCACTAACCTAACTTATTGATTATTATGCAAGTCATTGTTTTCATTAACCCGTTTACATAAATGGGTTTTTTGTTGCCTGTTATTCATAGCCTCTCCATTCACAACCACCTCGTTCCTTACTTTCTCCAGCCGCGGCTGGTTATCATCAGTAAACCAAAAATTTCATATCTGACCTGAAACTCAATCCGAGCGGATATTTGAGCGCCAACGTCTTAAAGTTATTTATATCTTTAAAAACAATGACTTATATTTACATCAATGTAAAAGATATCTGGTTTTAAAAAGGCACTCCAAAGACATAAAGCATGAAAAGCATGAAAAGCATGTCGAATGCCTACCAGAATCAGGAAGCGATAAGCAATCACATCCTGGTATCTCTGTCAGCAATGCTCACCAGCAATCCGTCCCACCATCCGTCGAATATCGTCTCGCGAGAGCGGCTGCCTGTCCGTCA